>PPYF01660261.1_pt1 | contig 99934 bp, 94 predicted proteins | sample 1559871 | NCBI WGS metagenome assembly PPYF01 (sample SAMN08240021, study PRJNA423297) | Human gut metagenome, whole genome shotgun sequencing project.
TATGATACCTGATGTCACGCCGAATGGCGTTTTTTATTTACCACCAACTGGGTGGCTAACTTCATTCTATAATCCACCAACACATTTAGCTACTGGACTAGGAGTTGAAGCATGTAAAAATCATTTAAGTACTTATTTTGTTAATTGTCATGAACTAATTGAAAGGCTGAAATTAGCCTATCAAGAGAATCGTCTTGAGCCGATGCTCAAGAACTATCTTCGTTATAAGCTTTTAATAATCGACGAAATCGGCTACTTACCAATTGATGATTTAGGATCTAACCTATTCTTTCAGCTAATTTCAAGGAGATATGAAAAAAAGTCAATCATTGTTACTACTAATATTCCGCTATCTAAATGGGGACAGACTTTCTCTAATCCTACTATTGCCAATGCCATTCTAGATAGATTAATCCATCATTCAGAAATATTTAAATTTCTGGCAAATCATATCGTATGAAAGATTACACGGAACAATATGCAAAGCAGCATTTAAACCGGTGAAAAAGTACATTTTTAAACCGGTGATTTCTGACAATTTTAAATCGGTGTTGACACGGAGAACCAATTGAGGTTTACGGCCGGACTAAAGCGAGTAACTAACTGCATGCGTAAGCATGGAATTCAAGCCAACGTTAGGAAGAAGAAACATAACCGTATTCAACGCCGTGAAGAATACGTCAATGATAATCATACTAAATGAGCAATTCAATCGTGAAACCAAAAATGAAGTATGGGTCACCGATACAACAGAGGTTGTTTATGGCGAACACACACTTCGCAAAGCACGCGTACACGTTATTTCAGATTTGTATGGTCGTTACGCTTTAAGTTCCAATATTTCAGATACCGAAACTTCATCAGCGGTAATTGAAACCTTCAATCGCGCTTTTACGGTTGAACCTAATGCACAGCCAATGATCCATACTGATCGTAGAGCAGCCTATTGTTCAAGTAAGTTTAACGACTATTTAGCATCAAAAAATTGCGTTCACAGTATGTCATATCCAGGTCACCCATGGGAGAACTCACCAATGGAACGCTGGTGGAACGACTTTAAGCTAGTTTGGATGAATAAGCATGTGCGACCAAAGACACTGGAAGAGCTAGAAAAACTCGTCAAAGGAGCCATTGAATACTTTAATACTAAACGTGCTTATGCAAGCAGAAACGGCTTGACCGCGGAACAATTCCGCAATCAAGCCGCCTAAATTAATTTTATCTATTTAACCTGTATACTTGACTGGACATAGTGCCAGATTTCTTGTCTAACAATTGTAAGGCACTTTAGCATTGTGTAGACGTCTTTTGAATTTTTATAAATCTTTGTTTTAAATTTACTAGAAGCCATGTCAATTTCAAAATAGATGCTTTTGACTAATTGATTCTTAATTTAGGTTTATTTAATGAAAGTTTGGATTTATAATGTAATTACCGATTCTTGAGAGGCTGAGTTAACTCATAAGATGAGACTAGCACTAACATATGTTGAGTGCAAGGTCTAGCCAATCATCTGGTGTTCCTGAAGAAATAATCTCTTCGAGCATTAATGTGATAATGGTTGCAGACATTCCAATTACTCCTTTCGAGTTGTTGAGATTAACGCATTCAATCATATTATAATTGAATATGGTAGGCCCTCCATTATTTTCTATACGAAGTATAATGAGCTTTTAAGTGAATCCGGTTACTCAGAATTGGATTTCATAAGGATAGACGGATACAAACATATTGTTACTACCAAACAGTTTGTATCCGATTTTCAGTTTAAAGAGGATTTTATTCATGAATAACTGTGAAAACGTGAAAGATTATCTAAATAAAACAAAGCAAAAGAATTACTTACATTTAGATTTTCCTATATCGAAAGGAGAGCAGAAAAAATTAATAGATAATCTTGATAAAGAAATATTTCATCATCGGTATCTGCCATTTATTCGAACTAATATAGTTTTTTTAAAATATTCTGGAATTACAAAAGAAGTTAAACCAAAAATTAGAAAACTTACTCTTCCGTCACACCATGATGCAGTTATGTACCAATATTTTGGATACCAACTTAGTAGAAGGTATGAGAAAAGAGTGAAAAATACAGTTATTGATAATGCAGCAGTAGCATATCGACTAGATAAACACGTTTCTAATATTACAGTTGCAAAGGAAATTGTTGATTTTGTTACGGATCATAATGAATGTTGGATTATAAAAGGAGATTTTAAAAGCTTCTTTGATATGTTAGATCATAAAGTTCTAATTAAATCTCTTTTGGATCTGTTAGGTAAAGATTACGACATATCTTATAAAAAAATGATTCGCTCATTAACAAAATATAAATATATAACTAGGGATACGCTTGAAAATCAACTGAGAAATTTAAAAATTAATAAACCTTATAGAAGAGCAAGTGGAAAAGCATATACTAAAAATTTGCGACAACTTGGCCACTTTATCAAAAATAGAGGAATTCGTCTTTCGTCACCAAATAGAGTTGGGATCCCACAGGGAACAGCAGTTAGTGCGGTATTAGCAAATATTTACATGTATAATTTTGATAGGTGGCTATCTGCCAATGTTAAAAAATATAATGGGATCTATAGAAGATATTCAGACGATTTTATAGTTGTAGTCCCAATGTCAATAGCTAAACAGAAGTACATCACCTCACTTAAAGATAAGATTATAGACTATAGTAAGAAGAAAATACATTTGAAGATAGAACGTCATAAAACGCAATTGCTGTTTTATTCAAAGAAAGATAGAGAGATTCTTAAATTTACTGGAAATGCCTATAATAAGTCCCAATTAGTTTATTTAGGATTTGCTTTTGATGGTATATCAGTATCCCTAAGATCAAAAAGTGCTTATAAATTTACTTATAGAAGCAAACGAGCAATTAACCGGTATATTTCTGTTATGAATAATCGTAAAAGGTATTATAATTCTGAAGGACCAAGTAGATTAACGATGAAGTATAATAGTAAAGGAAAAAGGGAATATAGGTGGCTTAATAATACAGAGAAATTTAGGAAACGAAAGTTCTATGTAAAAGCGGTTGCAATGAAAACCACAAAAGTACATTCTTATCATAAAAATATAGTTAAGCGATTTTTAGCTATTAAAAATGTAATTCCACGTTCATCGATGTTATCTTACGCAAATAAAGCTCAAAAACTATTTCAATACCGATCACATGGAAAATACAGAGTTGTAATTCGTAGACAGGTGCAGCGACAAATTATTAGAAATCAGAGGATAGTAGGAATTACATTACACTAACTTATTATTTATAAATTAAGATACTTTAATAAATTTAACTTGAGCTATCCTAACAACTCCCTTACCGAATTTGAGAAGAATAATCCCTTTGTTTATGGTGAAATCTAAGCGAGGTTTGACTAATGGAAAAAGCATTTAAGAATATTATTGTTACTGGTGGTTGTGGCTTTATCGGTTCTAACTTCGTCCACTTTCTGGTTAACCACCATCCGGAAGTTGAACACATTACCGTTCTGGATAAGTTAACCTATGCTGGTAATCCAGCCAATATTGCTGGCCTGCCAAAGGACAAGGTTGAACTAGTTGTTGGTGACATCTGTGATAAAGAACTTGTTGATAAATTAGTCAGCCAAGCTGATGCCGTGGTTCACTATGCGGCTGAAAGTCACAATGACAATTCTTTGATTGATCCTACGCCATTTATCAAGACCAACATTGAAGGAACCTTTACCCTAATTCAAGCTTGCCGGAAGTATGATGTCCGTTATCACCATATCTCCACTGATGAAGTTTATGGCGATTTGCCACTCCGGGAAGACTTACCGGGGCACGGTGAAGGAAAGGGTGAAAAGTTTACCCCTGATTCCCCATACCGGCCATCTAGTCCCTACTCTTCATCCAAGGCTAGTTCTGACTTATTAGTCCGGGCTTGGGTGCGTTCCTTTGGCTTACGGGCCACGATTTCTAATTGTTCCAACAACTATGGTCCTTACCAACACATTGAAAAGTTCATTCCGCGGCAAATTACCAATATTCTAAGCGGGATCCGGCCAAAGCTTTACGGTTCCGGGAAGAACATCCGTGATTGGATCCATACTAACGATCATTCTCGTGCCGTTTGGGATATTTTAACCAAAGGGAAGATTGGTGAGACCTACCTCATCGGGGCTAACGGTGAAAAGAACAATAAAGAAGTTCTGGAAATGATCCTTGAATTGATGGGCCAACCTAAGGATGCCTATGATCACGTTAAGGATCGTCCTGGTCATGACTTACGCTACGCCATTGATGCCACTAAGCTAGAAACTGAACTTGGTTGGGAACCAGAATTCACTGACTTCAAGAAGGGCTTACAACATACCATTGATTGGTACACCCAGCATGAAGATTGGTGGAAAGACGAAAAGGCAGCTGTGGAAGCCAAGTATGCGAAGAATGGGCAATAAAGAAGAAGTCGTAGATTATCTTTTACTGATAATTTACGACTTCTTCTTTATTGATATTTCACACGAACATATGTTTAAACTATCTTGTTAATAGGTTAAAATAGGGAAGTGTAATAATTTTATTAGTTGGACTTGGTAAGGTGTAAAAATGAAAAGAACTATGACAACAAAGGAATGTAATAGGAAATTACAAAATAGATTGGTTGATAAAAGTATTGAAGCATTTTTAATGGGATTAGAAGTATTTAATAAACCGACTATTAATTATCGTACTGAAGGTTTTAGCTTCTTTATCTGTAACGCATGGGAGTTAATGTTGAAAGTGCTATTGTTAAAACGTGAACAATCTATTTACTATAAGGATCAGCCAGATAGGACGTATGACTTATTAAAAGTTGTTCACTTAGTTTATACAGATAAAAGACAGCCTTTGCGTATTAATTTAGAAAAAATAATTAATTTACGGAATACAAGTACACATTTTATTACAGAGGATTATGAAGCAATATTTGCTCCTGTCTTTCAATCTTGTGTTGTAAATTATGTTAATGAACTACTGCGGTTTCATAATAGAGATGTATCGAATTATCTAAATAGATCATCGCTAACTCTTACCACTAATATTAAAGAGCTATCAAATGAACAAATAAAAGCTAAATATCCCGATGAAATTGCCCAAAAATTGATCTTTACTAAGAATGATATTGATGTTACTAAAAAAATAGAAGACTCAAATAAGTTTGCTATTACTGTTAGACATGAGCTTGTAATAACTAAGGATCAAAATAAAGCTAATTTTTCGGTAAAGATTAATAAAGATGCAGAAAATGATATAGCAATAGTGAAAGAGCTAAAGGATCCCGCTGATATATTTAAATTTAGTTAGAGATATTGATAATCGTTTAAAAAACAAAAGATCCCTTTTAGTTACACTACAAAAAATGGCGAAAGTCTGAAGAAATCTTTCAATGGATATGTATTAAGTCAATTTATTTCATATTATAATATTAAACGAGATAAAAGATACTCGTATGCACATAAAATAGGGAATTTAATTGAATATACTTATTCCCAACAGGCCTCGGAATTTATTGTGAATCAAATTAAACAAGATCCCGCAAGAATTGTTGAGAAAATAAAAAAAGAGATAACCCCAGGCACGTAGGAATGCTCAGCTCTCTTAGCTTACCCCATTATGGGACCCAGTGTTCACCCTTCACGAGTTATCTTATATAAGTATCATGAACTTGTTTGTATCGCTTGTCAAAGCAAATGTTAATGATACGATATCTTTGTTATTTTATAAAAAAACTTTTTCATAGAAATTGCAAATTTGGAATATAGAAGATGAAATGCAAAATAATAGTTTACATTCTGAACATGAGCTACAGCGAAAAGTTATACTTAAACGGGGAGGTTACTAAATCATGATTCAATTAGTAGAATTAGTTACCGTTGATAATGAGGATTTAGCCTACCATTATGCTTCGGATAACGTTGATGAAGTGTTCAACCAAGAAAAGAAATTTAATGAACTAACTAAAAATATTTCTTTATCATTTAGTTCACATATTATAGCTACGAAAGAAGCATCATTTGATTCTTTGTGTAAAAAGGATCCCTACTTTAAACAATTTACTAGTTATCAAAATTTAGCGTTTTTTATGGAAAAAGTAAAAGAGAAAAGTTTATTAACTGATGAAGAAGTAGCAGGTTATTTAAGAACACAATTTAATTTACATGCTTTTCCACTTCAAAAGGTTCTTTACTACAGTTATTCTGATTATTTAGAGAAAAATGTGAATCGGCTCTTTTGGTGTATTAAGTAATAATTAGCTATTGTATTATGCATAGTTAAGCAAATTTATCAAAAATATAATTAATTCTCAAAAATGAAAGGACAACCCTTATGAAACAGTGGCAACGACTCTTCTCATCACGGATATTAATTCGGGGAAGAAAGTACTATTCGCAAGCGCGTGTGCGGAATACTAAACTTGATTCTCATGGTGATTTTTCAACTGATGTGATCGGAACACATATATATCATGTGACGGGAAACTATCGTGAAGAGCAGGCAACAAAACTTACCTGTACTTGCCCCTATGCCGCGGATGGTAATTACTGTAAACATATGGTAGCAGCACTATACCGAGTAGAGCCGGAAGCAAAGCGCAACGAACGCCGGAATACGCCGATGCAAACGCTGGCGGAATTTCTTGGTAAAGATTATGACCAACCTGAATTAATAATTAATCCGATTGATTTGGTGGGAAAACAAAAATTCCCGCAAAAGTTTGTGAAGACACTTCGTCAGACTCTTGATCAGCTTCAAATGAGAGACCAGCAATTAGAAGATTATCACAATCCTTACCTTCAATTGGAAAAGGGGCAGTGGCAGTATTCACTTCATGCAAGCATAGGAAATGCTTACCTTAGTACTGAAGTTAAGTTTGTTCGTGATCATCTCCTTGGATTTAATATCGGTTATACCATGACTAATTCAACGCAAGAACGAGCAATTGCCAAGTTAGTAACCTATGTTTCACTTGCAAAGTATCTACTTAATCATAATATAGGTGAGGCAAGTAGCAATAGCGCTTACCAACTTCTAAATTATTACCGTCAATCAGGCAATAATGCACAATCAACAGTTATTAAGGCCTTTATTGATGACCACGGAATCTTTTCTGATGAACCACCAGTCCTATATTTTCGGGTTGGTGTTCCCGACCATATGTATAAATTTCAAAATATTACGAGCCTCGTTAATCAGATTGAACGAGGAGAAGTGGTTAACCTGGGAAAATACTTCAATCAGGTGATTAATCCCGCAATGCTGGATAAATCCAGTAGAATCTGGCTAGACTTTATGCGTAGGTTAGCCACAATTGGCGAATTAAATGAAACAAGTTATTCATTAGGCCCAGGAATTAAAAATCAACTATTCATTGAGGGTGAAATAGCTGATGAACTTGATCAAGCTTTTCAGGATGGAGGTGAGCTCTATTCTGGCCGATTAATGATGGAACGGGAAGAGAGTCAGTTAGAACCCAAATTAATTCTTGAGACTAATGGCAAGTCCACTGATCCGCAAAGAAGTATTCGAGCTTATGTTCCTGTTGCCCAAAATTTGATTCGCGGAAATAATGCTTACTACAAGGTCAACTTTAACCGTTGGCAGGTATTCACGATGCCGTCAATGGATTTAAGCCCGTTTCTTCAAAAAGACAATGAAGTTGAATTTGGAACCTCAACGATGGCGGAGTTTTATTACCGTGTTCTTCCTCAATTAGCAAAGCAGATTCAGGTTAAAGTTAAGGGAAACAAAGATCTTAAAGAGTTTGTTCCAGAACTATCAGAGCCACTTTACCTGTTTGATTACCATGAAGGGCAACTTTATTGTCGCTTTGGTGTAAAAACCGGGGAACATGAAGAATTCTTGAGTCAGATGAAGCCAAGTAAACTTGACGATCATTTTATTCAGCGAATGCTCGATCCGGTAGAAAAGTATTTCACGGAATACGCTCCAGAAATTAGGTCCTTTGTAATTCCAGTTGAAGATGCGGATGACTTATTGACTTGGGGGATTGATGAGTTGAAGAAGGTCGGAATTGTTAAAGGGACACCGGCATTTAAGCGCTTATTAAATAAGCCAATTACTCATTTCTCAGTTAATATTGATACTAGTTACAACTTACTCGACCTAAAAATTGATGCAGATGGCTTGTCAATTGATGAAATTAACCAACTCCTTAAACAGTATCAGCCTAAGCAGAATTACTATCAGGTTGGTACTAAGAAGATGGTTAATATCAAGCCAGCTGAATTAGAAGAACTACGAGAACTAGTAACTAAACTTGGCCTTCCAATGACTGAGTTAACCTCGAATAGGGTTAAGTTACCGTTGTACCGGGCAATGTATCTGGACTCCTTACTTGAGCAGCGTCAGCTAATTGACTATCGCACAAATGATGATTTTAAGAAGCTGGTTAAACAGGTCGAAAAGAAGAGTTCACCAGTTAAAGTTCCGGGGATGTTGCAGGCAACATTAAGGCCGTACCAAAAGGCGGGGTTTCGGTGGTTAGCAATACTAGCTAAGTACGGTTTTGGTGGTTTACTAGCTGATGAGATGGGATTGGGAAAAACAATTCAGATTATCAGTCTAATCCTCAATAACTACCATGATGGCCAGAGTATTGTGATTACCCCTGCAGCTGTGATTTATAATTGGCAAAATGAGTTTGCTAAATTTGCGCCAAGTCTAACGCTTCAAGTTTTAGATGGCTCTAAAGCAGAGCGACGATCACTATTCACTTCTTCACGAGACAAAGATGTCATTATTACCTCGTATGGTGCTTTTAAACGGGATGTTGATTTTTACCAGGATTATCATTTTAATAATGAAATTATTGATGAGGCTCAGTACATTAAAAATCCGCAAACAGCAGCATCTAAGGCAGTTAAGTCGGTAGCAGCCGATCATCGATTTGCTTTAACAGGGACGCCAATTGAGAATCAGTTGAGTGAATTATGGAGTATCTTTGATTTCTTAATGCCTGGTTTTCTCAATAATTATTCGCAATTTAGGAAAAACTATGAAAGCCCAATTATAAAACGCCAGGATCGCAAAGCAGAAGATGAATTGAAGAAACTAATTCAGCCCTTTATTTTACGTCGATTGAAAAAGGATGTTTTGAAGGAACTACCGGACAAAACTGAACATCTAGTGTATACGCCGATGATTGGTCAGCAGGCTAAACTATATCAGGCTCGGGCAACCCGGTTGGTTAAGCATCTGCAAAGTCAGGATGATGAAGAATTTAAAAATAATCGTTTTGAGATGCTTGCTGAAATTACCCGTTTACGTCAATTATGTTGTAGCCCCAAATTATTGAATGCAGATTATCGTGGTCGCTCCGGTAAAGTTGACCAGACAATGGAACTTATTCGGGATGAAATTGCAGCCGGGCATAAGATTCTGCTTTTTTCGCAGTTCACATCTGCTTTGGCAATTTTACGGCAACGAATTGAAAAGGAACAAATTAGTGATTTTGTGATTGAAGGAAAGACGAAGAAAAGTGATCGTCAAGCATTCGTCAAGGAGTTTAATACTTATGACGGCCCGGCAATTTTTCTGATCTCACTGAAAGCTGGTGGAACTGGTCTGAACCTAACCAGTGCTGATGTTGTCATCCACTTTGACCCGTGGTGGAACGTTGCGGCTGAAAATCAGGCAACCGATCGAGCCCACCGAATTGGTCAACAACATAACGTTTCAATCTATAAGATGATTGCTAAGGATACCATTGAAGAACGGATCATTGCGATGCAGAAGCAGAAGAGTGAATTAGCAAATGCAATCTTATCAGGGGATGAGATTGGTAGTACTGCCTTGGATCGGGAGACATTACTGAAGTTGCTGGGATAATTTAATACTTTTGTATCTTAGGATAGTTATGAATTTAATTGTATTTTAATTATTTTTTCGAACAAGTGTTCACTAAAACGCTTAGATGTGCTACAATTGTTAATGACTTTATTTAATATTAATAGGCCTAAGTTTGAGGTGGACGAATTGAGTTTAGAGACCTTTCATGGGACAACAAGAGAAATCGCTACAATAATCCTAAATGAGGGCTTTAAGATTATTCCTAAAGAAGTTACTAATGATTTAGGAAATGGAATATATAATTTTTGCCCTGACGATTATGGTGGCTAACTTCATTCTATAATCCACCTTAAGAATTTAATAGTGAATTATTCAGTATTAGGAATTGATCCATCTTTTGATAATGTATATAGGCAAAAATTAACTTTTTATCGTTCACAAAGAGGACGTAGAAGAACTAAGAGTATTAATAAAAGGCTAAGATTAAAGAAAGACTTTGATAGTGAGATAGCTTACGCCTATGCTTCTAATAATATTGTTATTAAGCATTACATAGAAGAAAATAAATCTGTTCCTCTTTGGGCTCTTTTTGAAGTAATTAGTCTTGGTAATGTTGGGAATTATGTTGCTTGCTTGAATAGAGAAGATAAGGAAAAAGTAGCGGATTTCTTAAATCTCTATAATTCACAGTATGATGAGAATGTAAAAATTTTAGAACAGTCAATTTTCTTGATTAAAGATCTCAGAAATGCTGTTGCACATAATCATATAATTTTTGATTGTCGATTTAGAAAAGCTCAAAATGTTGCACAAAATTTGAAAGCAACAGTGAAGAATAAATTACACTTGGAAGCTGAAACGAATTTTGATATTCTGTTCGATTATTTAGCTCTTTTAATGATTTTTCTGAAAGAGAGCGGTAATAGTAGGAGTGAGTTGAATTCTTATATTACCGATTTTGAAAATTCAGTAAACATCCTATATAAATCAACTGAAGAAATTGCTCATAATAAAGAGCCATTACCTTATTCTGTGTATAATCTAATTATTGGTGAGCGTTTCAAATTGAAGCTAAATAAATTAAAGGAATACATAAATTGACAAAAAAGTAGATATAATGTATATTCAAATATGTATTAAGGTGTAGGGCTTTAATAGGTGCCTGCATCTGAAGCCCCGGATACGTCTGGGGTTTTGTTATTTTAAATTTCAAAATGAATCAAGCCCCGATACCATCTCACTAACAATCTGGTATCGGGGCTTCTCTTATTCTTGTCTTAATAATAGGTCTAAAATATCAGTTTCCGAAATCTTCCCAAAGTAATTACTTAATTCAATGTTATCTAACACATTCTTGACAACAGTTCGTTCATAACGGGTGCCAATTAATTGCTTTTCAAACTCTTCAATTGGTTTCTGGCCGAAGAAATCGCCATAGGTTGTTAACGTGGCAATTCGACCATCTTTAATCGTTAGTCGGAAATCAACTGTTCCTTGGGGAAAGTGCTTCCGGTGTTGGATTGCAGCCTTTGGCGATTGACCATAAATCCAATCCCAGTTGCTGAAAACTGATTGATTGAGTTCTTCAACATCGCGCTTCGTTTTTGCATCGAGCTCGTACTCCCTAGCATCGTTTAAATCTTCAACGCCTAGAATTGTTTTCGCCAGGGTATCACGGAATTCTTCAATTGTTAAGTTCTGAAATTCAGGTTTAAAGAAGGGCTTTAGGTTAGTTACCCGACTATGGACGGACTTGATTCCCTTAGAAGCAATTTTATCTGCTGGAACATTCAGGGCCTTACCAATCACGCTGAGATCAACATCATACATCAAGGTACCGTGAGAGAACATTCGACCTTTCTCGGTTTTCATGGCATTCCCCGAAAACTTCTTGCCGTTAATTTGCAAATCATTCCGCCCCGTCATCTTCGCTTCAGTTGCGCCTAGCTTATGGAGTGCAGCGATAACTGGATCGGTAAATTTATGGAAATTGCCAATTGAATCACCATCATCCTTAGTAATGAAACTAAAGCTGACATTCCCAAGATCATCATAAACTGCGCCACCGCCAGAAGTTCGCCGTGTCACGATAATGTTATGTTGATCGACATATTCTTGGTTAATTTCTTCGTAGGCATCCTGGTAACGACCAAGAATAATGCATGGTGAATTGATGTAGAAGTAAAGAATCGGCTCATCTAAGTTAGCATGTTCCATTAGATAAGTTTCAAGTGCTAAGTTATATCGAATATCACGGCTATCAGTTACAAGATATTTCATTTTTAGTCCTCTTTTTCGTTAAAATTAAAATGGTCAACCAGGTGAACAGAAACGTTGTCGCTATCCTGAAGAAGTTTAGCGACAGGGCAACGAGTCTCTGCCTTCTTGAGAATTGTTACTGCTTCATCATGTTCAACTTGCGGAATCTTTACCTGTGCATCTAGCCAAAATTGAAATCCAGGATTATCAAATCCCATCTTAATGCCAACCCGAACGACACTTTGATGAGCTAATCCACGACGCTTTTCCTCAGCTTCGATTGTGGCATTAAGACAGGTTGCCAGGGCAAGGCCGATTAACTGTTCTGGATTAGTGCCAGGATTATCGTGAACTGGATTGCTAGTTAAAACATCTAAATCGCCGCCTTGGATTACCTTCGCATGCCCGTTAATTCCGGCATCATTTTCTACCACTGTTTGGTACAGGATCTTTTCAGTCATTTAAATTGCCTCCTTTGAATCCGCTTACTTAATTATAATGCATATTTGAATTAACTTAAATGAGCGAGGATGCATTAGTTAAGGTATAATTTAAATACAAGTATTTTAGAGAGTATTAGATTTGAATTATGGATTTAAACAACCTTAACGAAAACGAAGTAAGAGTGCTGATTAATGCTGAGAAAAATCCAACAAACATTATGGAATATCAAGACATCATTAATCAGATACATCAAACATTGATTTTAACTTCACATACCTACCGTTGTTCAGTAAAAGATAACAAGCGAGGGATAGTATATCGCTTCCAAATCCATTCAACACCGATTACTACTAGATTCTCGGTTGGTCTTATGTTTATTGAAAATAGGATACACTTAATTCGATTGGATTTTGGGGATGATTTGCGTCATGTGAATAATTAAGGTACTAAAAGTGAGCTTGTAATATTAGGTTCACATGCTCATTTAAATTCACCAGCTGGTAAATATGTTTCTAAGAATGTTATTCCTATTGGTAGTATTGATGAATTTAAGAATGTAAAAAAGATTAAAGATGCACTAGATGAATTTATTAGTTATACCCACATAACCGATAATGGGAGGTGAGTGGTTTGAGTAATGCTTCATTATTAGAAAATAATTATTATAAATGGTTAAAAGACGATCTAACATTCAAAAACATAGAAGATGGTTACGTATCAATTAGTACGCCTTTCATTGATACTAATTTTGACAATATCAATTTGTATGTTCGCTTTTTATCAAAAGATAAGGTCGAAGTATCTGACTTTGGTTACACTATTGCAAACTTAGAAGATATCGGTATCCATCTTGATCATCGTTCTAAAGTTGCTTGGCGGATTTACACAAATGCCTTGAATGATTTTGGCATTACTAGGGAAGATGAAGCTTTGTTAATTAGAACCTCATTAGAGCATTTTGCGGTAGCGAAGAACCGATTATTACAAGCAATTATGCGAATTAACGATATTTCTTATTTGAGTAAGGGAAATGTCAAAGAAGCCTTTAATGATATTGTTGAAGATTTCTTATTGAAGCAGGAAGTCCTCTACACGCCCAACGTTGAAATTGCTAATGGCGGTGGGATTTCATCTCATTTTGATTTTTCAATTCCCACTAAATCGGGGATAGAACGTTTAGTAAAAACATCTGCTCGACCTAACGATTTAAATTATGCTAAAGCGTTTAATTTTGATGTCAGAGTTACATCACCGGTCCGAAGCAATGCAAAGTTTTACTATATATTGAATGACTTTACTCATAAAGCCAAATTAAAAAAGCAAACTATCAATACTGCACTTGAAGGACTGGAGAAGCAAATCGCCGAAGTTTCAGGATTCGATGAAATTATGAAAGATAATCAAGTGTTGATAAATGAATAAAAGTTATTTTTGAGGGGGGAATTATTAAATGTCAAAAATCTTAATCACTGGTGCTCATGGTCAACTGGGTACCGAATTATGTCACTTGTTAGATGAAAAGAAAATTGCTTACGATGCTTGTGGTTCAAAAGAATTAGATATTACCGACCAAAACCAAGTTAAGGCTAAGTTTGCAGAATTAAAACCAGCAGTTGTTTTTCATTGTGCTGCTTATACCGCTGTTGACAAGGCAGAAGATGAAGCCAAAGAACTTAATTGGCAGGTTAACGAAGATGGAACCAAGAATGTTGCCGAGGCTGCGCAAACAATTGGTGCAACGATGGTCTATATTAGTACTGATTATGTTTTTGACGGCACTAACGAAGGTGAGTATCAGGTTGATGCGCCTACCAACCCAAAGAATGAATATGGTAAGGCTAAGCTTGCTGGTGAAGAAGCAGTTAAGTCGATCATGGATAAGTATTACATTATTCGGACTTCCTGGGTCTTTGGCGAGTATGGAAAGAATTTTGTTTACACGATGCTACGGTTAGCCAAAACTCATGATCATCTGACAGTAGTTGATGATCAAGTCGGTCGACCAACATGGACGCGGACGTTAGCTGAATTTATGTTGTATGCGGTTGAACACCAAATTCCATATGGTATTTACCAATTGTCAAATGATGATTCTTGCACTTGGTATGAATTTGCCAGCGAGATTTTAAAGAATGAGAAAGTTGAAGTTAGTCCCGTTACTTCAGCCGAATATCCGCAAAAAGCTTACCGTCCTCGGCACTCGATTATGAGTTTGGATAAGGTCAAGGCGACTGGATTCGAAGTGCTAAGCTGGCAAGAGGCATTGGGCAAGTTTATGGGTGAAGTTAGTGAAGAAAAGTAAATACTCGTGAAGATGACATATTAATTATGAAAGAAAAAATTTTAATTTATCCAGTGATTGTAACAGAGTGTAATGATGAAGCAGGTCACTATTATGGGATCTCTTCTCCCAATATTAAGGGGATGGTTACGGATGGTAAAACTATGCAGGAAGCTGTTCTTCATGCTGAGGATGCTATAGCAACGATGATTAGTGATATGGCGGACTATCCAGAAGTACAAGATCCAAGAAAGTGGAAGCTTGGTAAAGACGATTCAGTTATGTGGGTTACAGTAAATATGGCAAAGTGGCTTAACCAGTATGGTAAAACCGTGCGCCGGAATATTTCACTCCCAGAAGAATTAAATAACTGGGCGAAAGAGAATAATATCAACGTTTCTCAAGTTACAACAAATGCGCTAAGGGAAATGAAGGAAGCATAAGATGAGTAAAAAAGAAGTTAAGGATAACCCCTAACTTCTTTTTTACTCATCTTAATGATTTTCGGTAACCGGCGGCTTGTGCTTCAGCTTCAGAATTGAAGTAAACCGCATTGGCGGAATTCATATGATAACCTTGTTGATCTGGTGTATGGTAAATCTTTGAACGAGAATTGCCAACTATTAATCCGTTAGCTTCATCAGTCTTCATGTCTCCATTGTTTTCAATGGATGAACTTGATGATGATATTATGTTGTTTGGTTCCTCACTTGATGCGCTACTATCATCATTTTTGGGAACCGGTTTAACATAAGCAGTATTTTTTACTACAAAGACTTCTTTATTACTCAGACTTTCCTCAGTAGATTTAGCTGAGACAATAAATTTACATTTTTAGTTGAGGTAGCTAGATTTATCTTTTTGGTAAAATTCCCATTATCATCAGGTTTAACCTTATAATGATGCTTATTACCATTATGTTTTTCGATAGTGATAACCGCATCTTTTTCAGCCTTACCTGTGAAAGTGACACTTCCGTCATTTTCCGAGTCAATTTTAATGCTTTGATTTGTCACTTGTGCATTATGACCATCTGGAATATTAACGGTAAGCTGCGTTCTACTAGCTAAAGTAGGTGTAACGAATAAACATAATCCAGCAAATACTCCTCCTTGGTTATTTCTACGCTTGTCTATAACAGATTATCATATTTTAGGATAAATAATAAGGTGAATTTGAAAGTTCACTTTTCCTAAACCTCATGTTCCAAAACAACTAATTTCTTTCACTGATCTCTCGTGATACATTGAACATGTAGAAAGAAAATGAATGGAGGAACTATTATGAAACAATTAACTGACCACATTACATTTCGCCATGGCGCAACAATTAATAATCGTCTTGTTCAAGCGCCGATGCTAACCAATAGTGGTGATAACGAAGCCGTTTCCCAAGATACCCTGGATTATTATGGTGCTCGTTCACAATCTGCAGGAATGGTGATTGTTGAGTATACCTCGGTTCGGAAAAATGGGGGACCATCACGTAGCTGGGCAGATAACCGTGAGCAATTAGCAATTTATGATGATCGTTTTAAGCCAGGGATGACAAAAGTTGCTAAGGCATTAAAGAAGGATGGAAATAAAGCAATCTTACAACTAGTCCATTCAGGTCGGGAAGCAAATTATGCGCCTAAACTTGGGCGAACAGTTGAAGTTCCTAGTCAAATGGACTTCCCATGGAGTGATTACCCGCTTCATGAATTGACTAGTGAAGAAGTAGAACAAGTGGTAAAGGACTTTGGAGCAGCGACCAAGCGAGCAATTGATTGTGGCTTTGATGGGGTTGAAATTCATGGCGCTAACCATTATTTAATTCAACAATTCTTCTCAGCATTTTCTAACCACCGGACAGATAAATGGGGTGGTAGTCTCGAAAAGCGAATGAACTTCCCATTAGCAGTTGTTAAAGAAGTGATGGATGTTGTAAAACAGTATGCGCCTAAAGATTTTATTGTTGGTTATCGAATTAGTCCAGAAGAGATTCACCAAACGGTTGGTTATACTTGGCATGAATCAACTCAATTAATTAAAGCAATCACTGATAATTATGATTTGGACTATATTCATCTTTCGCTTCCTCAATATAATGCTAAGCCACAAGATTCAAGCTCAACTTTTGCTGAACTATTCCGGCCAGCAATTGGTGATAAAGTAAAAGAAATTATTGTTGGTAATGTTATGTCAGAAAAGGATGCCCAAGACGCATTGAAATTAACTGACTTGGTAGCAATGGCACGGGCAACGTTAATCGACCCAGCAATTGGTTTAAAAATTGAAGAAGGACGCGGGGATGAGATTATTCGGAAAATTTCTCCTGAACAGGTAAAAAAGTCACATTTGACGCCAGGATTGATTAATCTCTTTTCTGATCCGCAGATGGAAACACATCTTCCAGGAAGAGAAACGATTTACTCACTTCATCAAACTGGTTCATTAAATAAAGATGTGCTGAAAAATGGCACTAGCTCATCTTTTAACCTCGATCATTTCGAAAAATAATCTAATAAAAGTTAAGGGACTAACCGATAACTTAATTGTAGTTACTAGTTAGTCCTTTTTTGTAAGTTCATTATTAATATTTTGTAATAGTAATTTAGTAAATTGGTCTAAATGAGTATCTGGATTAATGACCCAGCCAAGAGAGAAACGATCGTTAATAATATTACTGAGGTTAATTTTAGGAAGAGTAGTAAATCGTTTATCTGTAGAATGTCTGGCTTGCCAATCACGTGCTAAGCACACAGCATCTAGTTGATTTATAACGGTATACATTGCCCAACTATCATCTAACCGAGCAATCGTTTCAAGTGGCCCACAAATAAATTGAAGATGTTCAAATAACTGATCATTGTAAGGGGCATTGAATAGAGCAAACTTTTGCTTAACTAAGTCTTGCTTGGTAATCTTCTCTAGCTTTAATAATGGATTCCTGTCACTGGTAATTAAACTGATATGGCCATCATGAACTTTAATGAAGTTAAGTCCATTTAGTTGCTCTTGGTGTTTGCTATCAATGGCAATAAAGCCAGCGTCTAATTCTTTATGGCACACTTGCTCGATAATTTCTGAACTAGATTTACGCTTAATCACTAGGGTAGCATTTCCGTTATACAGTTTCAGAAATTCCGTTAACATTGGCTTTAGCAATGTATTCGCATAAGCTAATTTAATCGTATGGATGCTTTGAATTTTACCTAATCTGCCAGCTTGTTGGATTAAATTCATGTTAGCTGACATCATGCTTTTGATATATGGCAACAACTCTTGCCCTTTAGAAGTCAAAACCTTTCCCTGATGGCTACGCTTAAATAATTGGACTCCCAACTCAGATTCTAATTGAGAGATTGATTGGCTTAATCCCGACTTAGAAATATGAAGGAAATCCGCTGTTTCTTGAAGCGTTTGGTGGTTAGCAAGCTCAGTAACGTATAAAAGTTGCTCATAATTCATGAGGTGACCTCTCTAATCACCCTTATACTTACTCTGAATCGTAAAGTGACGGTCGATGTGAACATGTGGCTTCTTAGTAACATCGGCACCGTAGTACTTCTTCGCAATTTTAGATAGCGTGCCGTTCTTCTTTAACTTAGCTAATTCATCGTTAAATTGTTTTTGCAGCTTTTGGTCATTCTTGTTAAAGACGATTCCTTCACCTTTGCCGTCTTCGTTAGTGGTAAAGTACATCCCCTGCTTGATCTTAAGCCCGCTATTTGGTTGTGCTTTAAGGGCTAACTTTTGAAGATAGTAGTCATTCATAATAAAGTCAGTCTTCCCACTAGCAACACCCTTTATGTAGACATCATTAGAAACGTTGTCGTAGTTGACTAACTTGGCGCCTAGTTGTTGTGCCAATCGTTGGTAGTTGGTTCCAGCTTCACCGGCAGACTTCTTTCCTTTGATGTCTTTCCAATTGTTGATTCCAGAGTTATCGCTTTGCCGAACAATCAAACTATTGAATGAGTGCTTGATTGGGGATGACATCAGATAGTTCTTTTGACGGGCAGGTGAAATGGCAAAGTCGTCCGCTGCCATATCTGCTTTTCCGGTCTTGACCGCGGTTAACATCCCATCAACATCGTATTCCTTAAACTTGACCTTCTTATGGAGTCCTTTAGCAACCGCACGAATAACCTCAACATCATAACCAGTCAGCTTCTTAGTTTTCGGGTCATGATAAGAAGTGGGGTAGAGTGTTCCTGATGTAGCAACGGTCCAGGTATCTTTGTCTGCAGCACTTTTCTTTCCACAGGCAGACAACCCAATAATCGTTAAAACAACTACTGAGAGAATGGTCAAAAATTTTTTCTTCATGTAGGAGACTTCTTCCTTTAATTTATTCTGATAGTGACGTGAAAACGCTTCAATTATATTCCGATCACTTAGACAATTCAATCAAATTTGCGTAACTGGTTCATAATACTAAACATTATTAAGTATGATCATTCATTAACATAAAGTTGTAAATGATTTTCAACCCGTTGCTCGCCCCAACTAAGAACGCAGCAAACAATCCAGTAGATAATGGCAATTTCAATATAAATGGTCATGTAATCCTGATTAACTCCAGCAACAACTTTTGCTTTCATGAACATTTCGGAAACGGTAATCATTGCGGCAAGAGAAGTACTTTTAAACATGTCGAGTAAAACATTTCCCAATGATGGAAGGACGATCCGAAAGGCCTGGGGCAAAATAATGTAAGTCATCATGATCCGGTAAGACATTCCCAAAGCTTTAGCAGAATCGTACTGGGTTTGACTAACGCCTTTGAGAGCAGATCGATAATACTCGGCGAGGAAGGCACTCGGGACGACAGTAAAAGAAAGAATTGCTGCGGGCAGGGCAGCCATGTTCAATCCAAAATAAGTTAAGAAAAGCACGACCAGCATCGGAACACCACGGAAAAATGAAATGTAGAAGCGAGCAATCCCGCTGAGAAAGCGATATTTACTAATTCGCATCAGCATTATTAAAATGCCAACAACGTTAGAAGTAACAAAACAAATTGCCAATAGGATAATTGATAAGGGTAAGCCGCTAAGAATAGTTGGTAGTGACTGCCATGCTAGTGGCGCATCAAAAAAGCCGGGAATGTTAAAAAAGTGTTCCCAATTCAATCAAACCATCTCCAAGTTAAGGTATTAGCTTAAAGTATATTATCTTGAAAACGCTTTTACAATGATTAAGGGACGATTTATAATATAAATGCCTATTTGTAACTGTGATTATCAGAAAGAAGAAAATAGATGGATATTGATTCTTTATTAAGAAAACCAGCTTACCAATTAGCTGATTTGGTTAGATCGAAGAAAGTCAGTAGTTTTGAATTAGTAGGCGCTGCAATTGAAAAAGTCAAAGCGGAGAACCCGCAACTAAATGCAGTGATTCACCTACGTGAGAAGTCTGCCTTAAATGAGGCTCGTCAATTAACTGATCACGGACAACCGTTTTTAGGGGTTCCCATTCTGATTAAGGGATTAGGACAACAGTTAGCGGGTGAACCGGATACTAACGGAAATAAGTTATTTCAAAATAATGTTGCCCAAGCGACTAATAACTTTGTTCAGGCCCTGCAACAAGCGGGTTTCATTATTATTGGCCAGACTAATTTCCCCGAGTTTGGTTGGAAGAATATCACTGACGCAAAGCTCTTTGGCCCGGCCCGGAATCCGTGGAATACTGCGGTTACTCCTGGCGGTTCTTCCGGTGGATCAGCTGCTGCAGTGGCTGCTGGCTGGGTTCCGTTAGCCGCTGGAAATGATGGTGGTGGCTCGATCCGGATTCCCTCTAGCTGGTCAGGGTTAATTGGGTTGAAGCCTACTCGTGGTCGTGTACCAACTGGACCGAGTGATTGGCGATCTTGGCAGGGAGCCTCGATTAACTTTGCTCTGACACGATCAGTTGAAGATTCTGCACGGTTACTAGATCAGTTACAAACTGTTCAATCAGCAGCTGTTTTCCAAGTGCCGAAGTTTACTCCTGGATTTAATCACGTTTTGGAACAGCCAATGAAAAACATCGAAATTGGTTATACAGTTAAATCGCCAGTTGGGACTCCAGTCAGTGATGAAGCTAAGCAAGCGGTCTTGGATGCAGTAACCTTTTTAAGTGATCAGGGATTTAAATGTACTGAATTTACTGATCCGGTTGATGGTGTAGCACTAATGAATAGTTATTACACGATGAATGCTGGGGAAACTGCAGCGATGTTTGATGGAATCGAACGTTACCTTGGTCGCCCTGCTAGCCGGGATGATATGGAATTATTGACGTATGCTCTTTGGAAAACTGGTGAAAATGTTTCAGCAGCTCAATACAGTGAAGCGCTAAGTCAGTGGGATCAAGCAAGCTACATTCATGATCAGTTACATGATCAGTATCCATTATTTCTTACGCCAACCAATGCTCAACCGGCGCCCCGAGTTGATCATGACTTAATTACGCCAACCGATCGTAAGCGAATGGAACATATTACTGAACTATCACCGGAAGAACAGCGTCAATTGATTTATGATCAATGGCTTCCAGCGCTGACCTATACGCCATTTACCGAACAAGCGAATATGACTGGTGAGCCAGCAATTAGTTTACCGACCCATGTTTGTGCAAATGGGACACCACTAGGGATTCAGTTTATTGCTCGGAAAGGAAATGAAAGCTTGCTTCTCCAAATGGCTAAGTTATTTGAAGATCAGCATCAATTTAAAATGCTTCTGCCGACACTTTTCTCATAAAAGGTATAATGAAAGTATCTAATCAGGAAGAAGTGAGGTCAGATGGCACTATATTTTACGGATGTCTTTTCTGGAAGCGCGGATTGGATAGTAACTGATCCCCATGCTCAAGGGACGATCGTGAAGGTCTCTCAGGGAACGGGCTATGTTAACCCCAAATATGAATACCAGTATTCTTTAGCGAAAACTAACGGTCGTTTATTGGGCCTTTACCACTATGCAGGCGGTAATGACCCGGTCGCCGAAGCAACGTATTTTCTCAATCATATCCAAGAAAAGATCGGGGAAGCGGTTTTGGCAATTGATTGGGAACAGTACCAAAATGCAGCTTGGGGTAATACAAATTGGGTCCGAAAGTTTGTTGATGAAGTTTATCGGCAAACGAATGTCTGGCCGCTAATTTATGTTCAGGAGTCGGCAATTTGGCAGGTTGCAAATTGTGCTAATGATTGTGGCCTTTGGGTTGCTAAGTACCCATCAATGAACTGGCACTCTTGGCAGGTACCGGATATGCAGGTTAACACTGCACCATGGTCGGTATATACGTTATGGCAATTTGCGGGGGATGACGAGGATCGTTCGATTGCTACAGTGGATCGGGATGGTTGGCAGCGGTTAGCTAATCCTACTGGGCAGGCAAGTTCACATCCGGTAATCTCTGGAGATTCTTCCGGTAGCGGTATATCAAGTGACGAGACTTGGACTGATGATCTCGGCGATACTTGGCACCGTGAAGTTGGGCGGTTCACGAGTAATCGGCCATTAACTTTGCGCTGGGGTGCTTTACCGACCTCAACTGCAATTGCAGAGTTACCAGCAGGTTCAGTGATTGACTACGATGCCTGGTCACGTCATGATGGTGAAGTTTGGATCCGTCAACCACGTAGCGATGGTCAATACGGTTACTTGCCGTGTCGCAATGCCGTTACGAATGAAGCTTACGGAACATTTAGTGAATAATGAAATTATGATGCCTCAGGATCTGAATTTATTGTTGATGGCGGATTGACAGCAAAGTAGCATAGAGAACTAAAAAACACCTCACGTCTGAATGATCAAACGTGGGGTGTCCTTAATTTAAAGGTTAATGATTAATTACTATTGATTGTTGCCACCAGCATTCGGGGTAGGTGTTGTTGTAGTTGAAGCAGAACTTGCACTACTGCTCTGAGTAGTCGATGATGAATTGTTTTCATTCTTTGAGCCGCCATTTAAGATACTTTCAATGGAACGACTTTCAGAAATTGATTCACTCCGACTCCCGGAAGAAGAGCTGGAACTCGAACTAGAACCAGAGTGTGATGATTCATTATCGTCATCACCGCCATCCCAAGCACCGTACATTAAGGCCCACTTGGAATCTTTGATTACGAGTTGGCGTTTACCATTTACCCGAACAGCTTCAACAGTATCAGGCATCTTCCAGTTAGAAGCATGGTTTTGTTCGTCGAGGTACTGCATGATGCTCTTGTAAAGGAGGACCGCAGTTCGTTCATATTGACTAGAAATTGCACCACCATTCATTGGGTGATCAAAACCAGTCCAAATTCCGATTGAGTAGTTCTTGGTGTAACCAGCCATCCAGGAATCCATTACTCCTGATTGGTTCCGGTTAGGGAAGTCGGTTGTCCCGGTCTTCCCAGCTTGGTGAACACCGCTTAAGTAAGCAGAAGTCCCGGTAGAAGCAGAGTTAGTGAAGACGCCTTTTAACATATCAGTCATCATGTATGCAGTTGCCTTGCTCATTGCTCGCTTACCGTGAGGAGAATAAGTCTTGTTCTTGCCATCCATGGTAGTAATTGAACTAATGTAGTATGGCTTGTAGTACGTCCCACCGTTAGCGAAGGCTGCATAGGCGGCTGACATTTGGAGGGGGGAGATGTAGAGGGCAATCCCGTTTTGAAGGGTATAAGGCTCCTTTTGTGAAATTCCTAAGCCACCCAAGAAGGTTGTTGCTCGTTTAATCCCGACTTCTTGTAATGTCCGGATAGCAGGAACGTTTCGTGATTCTACCAGTGCGGAACGCATCGTCATGTTTCCCTTGTACTTGTTATCAAAGTCGTGAAGAACTTTATTTGTTCCTGGCCAGTAGAACTTCGTATCGGAAACGGTCTTGAAGGTTGGCCATTGAAGGTATTCAATCGCTGGACCATAATCCATTAGTGGTTTAGCGGTAGAACCAGAACTCCGGTTTTCCTGAACGGCCCGGTTAAGACCATAAATCACATTAGAATGCCGACCACCAAGCATGGCAATTACTTGACCGTTATGCGGATCGGTAACCGCTGCGCCAGCTTGCATTTGGTCGCTTTGGAAGGATACTTCGCTATTAGCAGCGTTGTAGAGCTTCTTTTGAGCACCAAGATCCATATTAGTGTGGACTAGCAAGCCGTCAGTGTTTGGATTGTATCCTTCTGCTTGTAATTGGGCGAGAACTTCCTTGACGTATGGATCAACAATCTTTTCCTTAACGTTAGTCTCGCTTGATTCAACGTCACCATGATCTGGATCGAGTCCATCAGTAACGCTTTCACTAGCAGCGCTTTGAGCAGCTGACTTAGTGATGTAGCCGGCCCGAACCATTGCGTTCAAAACTTCATTCCGCCGTGCTGTCGCGTACTTAGTATTTGAAGCTAGCGGGTTGTAGTTGGTTGGTGATTGGGGCATCCCGGCAAGCAATGCTAATTGAGAAAGGTCCAAGTCTTTCAACTCTTTACCATAGTAATATTGAGCGGCGGTTCGCATTCCGTAGACTCCATTACCCATGTAAACCTTGTTGATGTAGTACTTAAGAATTTGATCCTTACTGAAGTGCCGTTCAACGTTTAGGGCTAACCAGGCTTCCTGGGCTTTCCGCTTAAAGGTCCGGTCAGATTGAGCAGTTGAGAAGACCGATAGTTTAACCAGTTGTTGGGTTAGGGTACTCCCACCTTGCATTCCGTCTGAACGACCAATCACATTATTGATCGCTGCACCGAAGATTCGCCGAACATCAACTCCGTGGTGCTTATAGAAGCGCCGGTCTTCGATTGCGACTACCGCGTGCTTCAAAGTGTCAGGAATTTGCGAATCCTTAGCATAATCACGTTTTTGGGCACCAAGACGAGAAATTACCTTATTATTAGCATCATAGATAATCGTCGTGTTTTGACTTGATAGTTCCCGTTGACTAATCTTCGGGGCGCTTGAAGCGTAGTAGAAAAATAGTGCACATCCAGCCACGAACAGGAGGACAATTGCCCCTGCTATCCAGAGGAGGATGCGCTTTAATAATGGCTTTTTTCCGCCATCATCGTAATTACCATCGGCACGATATTGATCTTCGCGCCGTGGTTCATCGTTATTCGACATGATATTCTCCTTTTACTTTGTATTAGCAATAATTCGGTCGACCGCTTCCAAGTATGGAAGACGTGGATTGAGCCGGTAACCAATTTGATAGCCGCACTTCTCAATTGAAGCAAGCGGAATTGATTTTCGACCGCCGGATTCTTGCTGATCCCAGAATTCAAACAGGTTGGTAGCTGGTAGTAAATAAGTAAGATCTAATTCGGTAAATTTAATAAATGCGAAACAGATCCCACCCTGTTTGATACATTCACGCATGTGGCGAATTTGGTGGGGATGAAAATTCTTTAACGGGAACGACCGCTTATTCCGCGTTTCTTTCGCGTCAAAGTCAATATAGTAGCCTTTGTAGACACCGTTATAGTCGGTCGTTGATGGTCGACGAAAATATGCTTCCTTAATAACGGCAGCACTCCGCTTCGGATAATCGACCTTTACTAACTGGATTGGTGTTGGCTTCTTATGAATCACAGCAATGTGGTTTGCTAAATAATACTGGTTGCTATGATTAATTTCATCTTCCAGTGACATTCCCCGTTTTGCGTAAATTGATTGATGGGGGGTCGGCAAATCTCGTTGCGGATTATATTCCCGCTTCGGCTGCTGACCATTGGGATAGTGAATATTCACCATTGATCACTCTCCTAACTAGAAGTATTATACCAGAGATACATCAAGATGATTGATACAGAATGTTTAAATTTAGAGTGCGAGCCAGCAGAGAACTTGCGGAAAGCTAACAATTTCTCCCGACTGGATGCTGAAAGCATCTGGGAGGGAGGAAATGCGTCGATTATGGATCACGGGTTATCGGAGCTATGAATTAAATATTTTCAAGGATGATGATCCAAAAGTTGCTGTAATCAAAGATGTCCTTTCTCGTGAACTAAAAGCACGACTAGAAGAGAGTGATGAAGAATTTTGGTTGATTACTGGTCCTCAGTTGGGAACTGAGCAATGGGCAATTGAAGTAGCGTTGAAACTAAGGGATGATTATCCACAGTTGAAGATTTCGATGATGCTGCCGTTTACCGAGTTTGGTCAACAATGGAATGAGAATAATCAAGCTAAATTAGCTAACCTTCAATCGGCTGTTGATTTCAGTGCGAGTGTCAGCGATCATCCATATCAGTCACCGCAACAGCTTCGTGCCTTTCAGCAGTTCATGTTAACTCATACCGATGAGGCGCTCTTACTTTACGATCCAGACCATGAAGGAAAGGAAAAGTATGGTTACCAGGCAATTCAAAAGTATCAAGCTAACCATGATTATTCTTATCGCTTAATCGACTTTGATGAACTTCAGGAAGCAGCCATTGAATGGCAAGAACGTCAACGGGAAGCGGGAGAAGCAGATAAATTCTAGGTTTTCGTGAATATCGGACAAAATTGCTTGAATTTGCGGGATGAGTTAGGTATGATAATTAATGTACTTTTGAAGTTTAGCAATTGAGGTGTATAAATTGGATAACATTAAATTTACTCCACAAGATATTTTGCATAAGCAATTTAAAGAACGGAACATCGGAAAAGGCTACGATGAAGCTGATGTTGATTCCTTCTTGGACGATGTTATCAAAGATTACGACACCTTTAATAAGGAAGTTGATCGTTTAAATAGTGAGAATGAACGACTTCGTGCTAAGGTTGATGAACTTAACCGTCAAGTTGAAGTTGGTTCATCAATGAATAATGGAGCTGCTTCTCAACCAGTTTCTAACGCTACTAACATGGATATCCTGAAGCGGTTATCTAATTTGGAACGGCGTGTCTTTGGTTCTCAAATGGGAGCTAATGGTCAAGAGAACGACTCACACTTACTTTAATAATTTCATATGCAAGTCTTGGGTAATTGAGCATAGCTTATGTTATGTTAGGAAGGTCCATGCTCGCACAGACTGCGATGTCTGTAGTGTTTGTGCTCGCTGAAAAAATAAGGCGGGGTACCGATTTATTCGGTAACGGCGGAAGAAACGACTACGGTTTTTACTATGTCCGAGTATTCCTGAAAAGTGCCACAGTGACGATACAATAAGGGAAACTTTATTGGTGGAACGCGGTAAACCCCTCAAGCGGTAAACCCAAACTACGGTAGGGGAGCTTTGGATAACGAATTGAAGTGATTCCAGGGGAGAGCTTAATGCTCTGAGATAGATGATTACCTCGGTATAACTTTTACCTGATAGTTATACTACGACAAAACATGGCCTACAGATTCTTGCATTCAGGTGGTCCGGGTTCGCCCGGGCTTTTTTATTTTTAAATTCCACATTAACAATAAGCAGATATTTACTTTAACTAATATTCAAAATAACAATCTCAATAAAGAAATAATGTAATATAGGTGAGGAGATGAACCAAATGAAAACAGTAAAACTTAATAATGGCCTCGAAATGCCAATGATTGGTTTTGGGACATATCAAATTACTCCTAACACAACCTTATTAAATGTTGCTAAGGCACTTCGACTGGGTTACCGAATGATTGACGCGGCACAATATTATGGTAATGAAGAGGGGGTTGGCGAAGCAATTAAGGAAAGCGGCCTTGATCGCGAGAAGCTTTTTGTAACGACTAAGGTCCAAACGAGTGGTTATGCGAAAACTAAAAAGGGATTAGATAATTCATTGCTCGACTTCAATCAGGACTACTTTGACCTCGTGCTAATCCACTGGCCAATGGGGAACGACCTAGAAACATACCGAGCATTGGAAGATACATATCAGGAAGGTAAGATCCGTGCAATTGGCTTAAGCAACTTCAATGAACCATAAGTCCAAGAGATTATTGATCATTCATCAATCAAACCAGTTGTCGACCAAATTGAGACTCATATTCTTTGGCAGCAACAGCGGATGCATGATTATTTAACTGCAAATAACATTGTTCATGAATCATATGCACCTCTAGGAGAAGCAAACCCTGGCTTTTTAGATATTCCTGTTTTGAAGGAAATCGGGGACAAGTATCAGAAGACACCAGCTCAAGTTACCTTACGCTACTTAAATCAATGTGGTATTGTTGTGATTCCTAAATCGTTAAATGCTAAACATATGGAAGAAAATATTGATATTTTTGATTTTGAACTTAACGGTGAAGAAATGGCAAAGCTCCGTGACCTTGATGCTAAAAAGTCAATTGATGGCTGGCCAGCTGCAATGCAAGAAAATAATTACTAAAAAAAATTCACTAATAGATGGATAAGCGAAATGATGATTTTGAAAGTGTGGGGGGGCAAAAGAGCTCTTCTAATTGATCAACTAAGAATCCTTTAAGGGCAAGGATTAATGCGTAAAAATCACTATTTTTAACTTATCACTACAAAAAAGGCTTCAACTCACTTAATGGACAATTTCTTATAAATATGTGAATTGCTTTATCGTTTTGTTACGAAAACGAGAAGAATTTGTTAAAAATAGTTGAAATTTTGTCACAAGTCTAATATAGTAATGATGATTCAAAGTAATTATTGGATCCAATTAGTACTTTTCTACGCTTAGTCAAGCGAGATTACCGACATTATTTACTTTTATGTTGGTAGTCTCGCTTTTCTTTTGGTTTAAATTAGGTAATTAAGGTCGAAAAGCAGGTTTAAAGCCCACGACAAAAAAGCCCATTGCTTACATCTGTTTAAACAGTGGACTGAACTTAAGACAATGAACTAATTCTGGACTTACCCTTTAGTAGCTAAGGTGTAATCATAGAATTGGTTATTTATGACGAGATGATAAATAGTGCGAATTAACCGGTGAATAGCAGCGATCGCAATCTTCTTCGTTCCTTGTTGACCGTTCTCTAATTTCCGGCGTTGGTAATAGTCATTGATGTGGTTTGGGTGATAATGAGCAGCTGAGGCGATGTTTTGAATTGCCTTGAAGAGAATCTTCCTGGCTACCGTATTTCCCCGCTTACTAATATGATCATTAGCGACATAATCGCCGGACTCATAGTGCCGTAAATCGATCCCAATAAAGGCGTTCAAGACATTGCTGTTGCGGAAACGCCGAATATCACCAAGCTCACCAATCAAGGACACCACGGTTCGGACGCCTAATCCTGGGATACTAAGCAGTTCGTTATATTCAGGTAGTTCCTTGGCGAGTGCAGTCATTTGCTCAATGATGCTAGCTTTAAGCTTGGTTTCTTCCTGAATTTGGTTTACGAGGTGCTTCACTTGAAGATAAACCGGTGAATCATCGTCAACTGCTGAATATGAAAGGCGAGCTGCCGAATAAAGACTGTGGGAAATTTGTTCTGCGCGGGCATGTGAGATCTTCTTTTGGGTCCCCCTTAAGGATTAGATCAACGACTTCGTTAAAAGAATATTCTTCAGTTACCTGACTTGCTTGCGAGAACTGACTAACTACCGACCAGTACAATTCATTATTGGTATTGCTCAATACATGTTCAATCTCGGGAAAAACAAGCTGGAGCGACCGATGAAGGCGGTTTTTGTGGGTTGCGACGTCTTTACTGACTTCTTGATAAAACCGGCTAAAATCCATTAACTTCCGGTAGACCGGACTAATCTTATAGGTTACTGCCCGGTTCATAATGAATTGAGTTTCGGCAAGGTGTCGGGCATCATTACGGTCAGTTTTATACGGGCGCAGACCATCAAGCTGTTTTTTCGCAACTAGCGGGTTCAGGCAGGTATAATCTTGGCCGAGATCATCAAGAAATCGCTGAAGCCGTCGTGAGTAAACACCGGTAGCTTCAAAAACGACCTCAGGATTGTTAAAAGACTGCAGGGCTTCTTCTAGTTTCCTGAAGCCATCACGGTTTAGCGGAAGTTTTGTCTCCTTAAACATCGTTTGATCAATGACGATTGCCACACTAATTGAATCCTTACTGACATCAATTCCAAATACACACCGCATTATCTCCATCTCCTCTTGAAGTTCAATCGTTTCTTCCATTTCTAATTTTCTGTACACGACTTTAAAGCCAACAGACTCAAAACAGATTATGGAAAGAAAAGTGAAGTTGCCACTTTTTATTCCGACATCACGTGTCAAAGTACTTTTCGACATGTCAACTTCGAATAACTACTTTTAAAGCAGAAAAGTAGTGAAACTTTCAATCCGTCGATTAAAAATTTCACTACTAATCTTAGTCTGTTTTCTACCACAAAATATCTCATCCTTTCGTAAACGTCTTTTCGCATACTCATCACTTCCTCAAAAGATTGATAAAGTGAGTATACAAAAAATGTAGGAAAACCGACAATTTTAAACCGCCGATTTCCTACATTTTATAACTACCCTCTACAAATGGTTATAGGAACAATAAACTCTACCGCTTTTTCTTTCCCCAATATTGGAAAAGATCGGTTCTCAATGCTCCATTATATAGCTTCCGCTTTTTGGTTGCTGAGGCACCATAGTACTTTTCAAATTCCAAATCTGCCGTTAGGATATACTTACTCCAGGTTGTCATTGGTCGGTAAAGCTTTCCCATTTGCCGATAAAGCTCATGGACAGTTTCTTTATCACTCAGCCGTTCACCATAAGGAGGGTTGGCAACAATAACACCGTTGATTTTATCGGTGTGCCAATCTTTAACTGCTAACTGTTTGAAAGTGATATCGTGGGTTAGCCCAGCTGCTCGACAGTTTTCTTGAGCAATATCAATCATATTCTGATCAATATCATAACCATGAATATCCAATTCAACATCATAATCTGCTTTACTATCTGCCTCATTACGAACGTCATCAGCTAAACCGTCTGGGACTAAGTTAGTCCACTGTTCGCAAACAAAGGAACGATTAATTCCTGGGGCAATGTTATGACCATATAGTGCTGCTTCAATTGGAATAGTTCCCGAACCACATACTGGATCGACAAATGGGTTGTCAGGAAACCAGTGAGCGAGCATTACAAGGGCAGCTGCCATGTTTTCCTTTAGTGGTGCACCACCTTTTGCTTTTCGATAGCCACGCTTAAATAAACTATCACCAGTAGTATCAAGCGTTAGCATTACATGATCCTTATTAATAGCTACTTCTAACGGGTAGAGAGCGCCAGTTTCCGGAAGACGTGTCCGACGGTGGTAAACATCGCTCAATCGTCGGACAATTGCCTTTTTAACAATTGCTTGGACTGAAGGAACGTTATGTAATTGTGAATGATGACTTTTACCCTCTACCGGGAATTGGGCATCAACTGGTAATAGACTTTCCCAAGGCAAGGCTTCGGTTCGGTCGAAAAGCTCTTCAAATGTTTTGGCCTCAAATTCACCAACAATAATTTTGACCCGATCGGCTGTTCGCAACCAAATATTTGTATTTAAAATATCTCTAATTGTCCCAATATAACGTACTCGACCGTTTTCTACTCGGGTATCGTAACCAAGATTTCGTAATTCTTTACCAACCAGTGCTTCAATTCCAGAAGCAGCGGTGGCTATTAGTTGATATTCTTGCAAGGTAAGAACTCCTTAAAAATTATTCTTAACTTTAATTATATTTAATTTAAAAGCAAAAAGAAACCAAGTAAGTCCAATAACTAAAAAAGAGACGTGACCAAACATCACGTCTCTTTTTTCTAGAACTGTAAAATTACTGGATCCCAGAATTTTTTATAACATCTTTATTATGGTGCCTACTTAATAGTATCGCAAGCCCTAAATGGATAATTATTTAAAATTCTGGTTTATCCAAGTTGTTAATGAATTTAAGATAGTTTTCTTGTTCGCCAGTAGGGACTACTTTAGAATTTTGATCCGTAATTGTTGCACTATGTAAGGACTCTTCAGAAACCGCAATACGATGGGTAAATGTTGCATTACCAATCAGCTCAATCCAGTAACGGTGATTTTCATGATGAAGAATTGTCCGGACCATTCCTCCCGGGTTGAAAACGGTAATCGGCTTACCAAAACTAGCTAATTCAGGATGAATGAGGGCAAATGCTAAGGAAGTAGCAGACATTCCCGTACCACATGCATTTGTAAAGCCCACACCACGTTCATAAGTCTTTACAAAAATCTTATTTGGCCCAAGAATATGACCGAAGTTAACGTTTACCCCATCCGAGAAGTAAGGATTTTCACCATTAAGCCATTCACCCAGCGGCCCCAGTTCCTTGAAGCCATTTTCATTGACAAATGAGATTAAGTGTGGGTTAGGGACAGCAATGCCTGAAAAGCGGTAGCCAGGGAGAAGTTCTGGAACAAGGGTATTTATCAAACGATCATGACCTAAGTGATCATAGGGTAAAGCTTCCTTATTAAAACGAACCGGTGAAATCTCAACGGCAAATGCAGGCACACCAGGAGCTAAGTCGGGTTGCTTTCTGACTCTTAGACTGGCATCCATTGTATCAACCCTAAAATCTTCTAGGCCGTCACGTTCGGCAACATACCGGGCAACTGTTCGCAGTCCATTACCGCACATGGATGCTTCACTGCCGTCAGCATTAATTACTCGCATTTGAGCGGTGGCTCCTTCACGGACAGGTCGATTAACCACTAAAACACCATCAGCGCCACCCAGGAGGCCATTCTCCTTGCTAGTAATTTGCTGGGCAAGGGCAACTAACTCATCATCGGTTAATTCCTGTTGGAGTTTGGTTTGGTCCAGAATAAAGAAACAATTCTGAGAACCATGAACTTTTAATAATTCAGTCATAAATTTCCTCCTAGTTAACAAAAAAGCGGTGGTAAATTACACGAACTGCAGCATCTGCGTCTTGGTTATATGTCCCAATCATAATCGCAATTCGGGAAGCACCCATGTTAATCATTGGTACAGCAATATGCTTTTCAGCAAGGGGATTCAAGATGTCATTGATAACACCGGTCCGATTACGCATTCCTTCGCCAACTACCATTGTAATTGCGTAGTTATCAATCCATTCCAGGCGATCAGGGTCGATTTCTTCTTGAATTTCGTTGCAAATAATATCAACTAGCTCATCATCGAGTTCTTTCTTATCAAAAATAATTGTAATATCGTCAATCCCTGAAGGCATGTGTTCGTATGAAACATCATGGCGAGCGAGAATTTCAAGAATGCGTAAAGTGAATCCGGATTCTTTATTCAGTAAGTATTTATGTAAGTAAAAGGCCGCAAAGTGCTTTCCGCTAACGACTCCCGTAATAATATCAGTTGGTTGGAAAGAGTGGTCAGGAACAATCAGTGTACCCGGTTTTTCAGGGTTATTAGTATTTTTAACGTTGATTGGAACATTTCCTTGGATTGCTGGAATTAACGCTTCATCATGGAATACAGAGAAACCAGCATAGGAAAGTTCCCGCATTTCGCGATAGGTCATCTTTGCAATTGGTTGAGGATCTTTAACTACATTTGGGTTAGCGGAGTAGATTGCATCAACGTCGGTGAAATTCTCATACATTTCAGCATGTAGTCCCCGTGCAAGAATCGCTCCGGTAATATCAGAACCACCCCGCGAGAAGGTTGCAATATGACCAGCAAGCGTAATTCCGTAAAAACCAGGGAAAACGATAATGTCATGCTTGCTAAAAGAAAAGTTGGCTAATCGTGCATAAGTTTCTGGAATCACAGTAGCATTATTTGGCGTCCCAGCGACCTTTAAGCCCACTTCTTCGGGAGTGACAAACCGGGCAGGATGGCCGAGCCGGTTAAGAACCAATGACATTAATTCGGCATTTAGTCGTTCACCATGAGCCTTAAAAGCGGCCAGCAGGTAATTATTATTAGGGTAATTCCCATTAGGTAAATTAGCGAGTCGCTCAACTAGCGGTTGCATTTGCCCGCTTGGAAGATCAAAATAATCCGCGATTGCTTGGTAGCGATCTAGAATAGTTTTGCGAACGACCATGGCTTCCTGATCGTCATTCTTAATAATTGCATGTGCATATTTAATTAAGAGATCGGTTACCTTAATATCATCCGCATTTCTTTTCCCAGGGGCTGAAGTAACCACTACTCGCCGTTCAGGATCACTCGTAATAATCTTAATTGCGTGTTCATAACTGGCCCCATCAGCTAATGAACTACCACCAAATTTAACTACTTTCATTCTCAATTCTCCTTCTTGCATGAGAACCCCACGCAAACTTTTTAATCGAATTTTAACATTGATTGATAAATATGCAAGAGAAAAATAGAGTGCTTCGTCCCAAAGAGTTTCTGTAAAGCTAACGATTTCTCCGACGAACGGCGTCTTGCCGTCGGAGTCGGAGGTCGTTAGCTCTAAGAAACTCGGACGAAGCACGTTTTGACATAGTTGCATTAGAATCAAGTTAGCAAGTCTCTGGCGAACCGATCTTGACTATGTAGCAGTAGAAGAAACTCGGGCGAAGCACATTTCAGCTCAGTTGTACTCCATAAAGATATCAAAAAAAGACTAGGCTGAAATCAACCTAGTCATAATGTGCTTGCCGTGACTGCAACCTGCGCAATTGTCTAAGGCAACATAGCTAAAACGTGTTCCTCAGGGACTTGCTAGTTTTTCTAATGCAACATTGCCATAACGTGTTCACCGTGACCGCAACTTCCGCCTAGTGATCTCGTCCTTGATTGTTGCCAATCATCATCCGAGATTTCCTAGTGCTCAGTTGCTAATTCGTCACGGCTCGCACTTCCTTCTACTTCATATTCGTTATTCCAAAGAACAGAATAAAGATAACGAAGAGGGCGTACATCATTGGGGAGACGTCTTTGTGGTGTTTGGAAGCAATCATGGTGATTGGGTAAGCGATCATTCCAAGGGCTAGGCCATCGGAAATGGAGTAGGTTAATGGCATTCCGACCACAACAAGGAAGGCAGGAAAGGCCACTTCAAAGCGATCCCAATTAATATACTTCAAGTTATTTGCCATTAAGACACCAACAATGATTAATGCTGGTGCGGTGACGGTTGTTGGGATTACTGCTAGCAGGGGGCTAAAGATCATGGAGATCAAGAATAAAATGCCGACAAAGACTGCGGTTAATCCGGTTCGACCACCCATAGCAATTCCGGCACTGGATTCAACGGAAGTTCCTAGTGGCGCGGTACCACAGATTGCCCCTTCAACCATGGCAAGGGAGTCAGAGAGAAAGGCCTTGCCGATCCGGGGAATCTTACCATTCTTATCAACCATTCCGGCTTGCTGAGTCATCCCAATCAGTGTTCCGGCAGTATCGAAGAAGGTAACTAACAGGAAGGTGAGGACAACCATGAATAGTTGTGGTGTATTAATGTCCTTTAAGTGGAAGATGGCGTGACCAAATGTCGGTGCCATACTTGGTGCTGTTGAGACGATACCATGAGGTAGTGGGATTTGACCGATGCACATCCCGAAAATAGCAGTAACGATCATTCCGATAAAGATTGACCCCGGTACGCGGGCAGCCATTAAAATGACGGTTAGGATTAAACCAAAGAGGGTTAACCAAACATCTGGATTACCAAATGAGCCAAGACCAACCAGGGATGATGAGTTATTAACGATTAGTTTACCGTTTTGTAAACCGATGAATGCGATGAATAACCCAATCCCGGCAGAAATTGCGTATTTGATGTCTTGTGGAATCGCATCAACCACTTTTTCCCGTAATTTTAAGATTGTAATTAAGATAAACAGGAATGAGGCTACGAGGACACTGGCTAAGGCTGTCTGCCAGTTAATGTGCATACCGATAACAACATTATAGGTAAAGAAAGCAGCACTTCCTAGCGTTGGCGCTAAGGCAATTGGGTAGTTGGCAATTAGTCCCATTAAGAAACAACCAATTGCCGTTGCAACTGCGGTAACCGTAAAGGCGGCACCCTTGTTAATTCCTGCTGCATGCAGGATGTTCGGGTTAACAAATAGAATATATGACAAACTCACGAAAGTCGTCAGGGCAGCAATTAATTCGCCCTTGACGGTGGTATGAGCATCGCTTAAATGAAAGATACGTTCTAACACGATCAATTCTCCTCTTCTTAAAACAAATTTAAAAACTTATTCCTACTAGAATATCACAGAATCCTGCCTAATGATTGCCGAACTTGAAGATTGACTAAATATGAGCGGGATATTCAATTGGTAATGAAAGACAATTAAACAAATATGAGAAAATTTAATGTTTCCGTTGACATTCTAATCTAATAACTTTATTATATTTATAAATCGAAGAGGCGCGGCCAACACCAGTAATCAATTTTAGCCTGCCAAGCAATGAGAATTGATGAACAGGGCGGTCGCCGAAGTACTTAACCTGGCACGGTTAAGGCACTGGGGCGTGGCTGAATAAGTTACGGACTGTCGTGGGACAATATCAGCCCACGTTGCGCTATCGACAAAACGGATAAAATGCATCCACTGTTTGTCTTCGCGCAGACAGTGGATTTTTTTATCACTTTGTTTTCCCCGAATGAGTAATGGAGGAATGAGTATGAACCAACAAATTACTGCTGACCAATTGAATGACGCGGGACACCTGATGATTGGTGGTTGTGATTCAATTGAACTAGCTCAGGAATACGGAACGCCACTGGTTGTTTACGACGTTTCCCAAATCCGACAGCAAATTCGGAGCTTTCGGCGAGTATTTGATGCTAATCAGGTCGACTATGCGGTCAGTTATGCAAGTAAGGCCTTTGCCGCAATTGCAATGTATCAGGTTGCTGCTGTCGAAGGGGCTCACGTTGATGTCGTTTCGGCTGGGGAGCTTTATACAGCAACTAAGGCTGACTTCCCGATGGAACGGGTAAGTTTCCATGGTAATAATAAGTCGCGTGAAGAGCTGGAAATGGCGGTTGACCACCATGTGGGGACGATCATGATTGATAATTTCCATGAGATTGAATTATTAGCCACGGTGCTTGAAGAACGCGATGAATCCGTTGACGTAATGCTAAGAATCACTCCCGGAATTTCAGCTCATACAAATAAATACATCCAAACCGGGCAAGTTGATAGCAAGTTTGGCTTCGATCTTCAATCTGGTCAAGCGGATGAAGCATTGCAAAAGGTTTTGGCTAATCCGCGAATGAAGATGCGTGGCCTTCATGCTCATATTGGTTCACAAATCTTTGAATTAGCAGGATTTGAAGGTGTGGCAAAGAAGTTAGTTGAAGTTGCCGCTCATTGGCGAGATGAATTTGGCTATGAAGCACAGGTAATTAACGTTGGTGGTGGCTTTGGGATTCGTTACGTCGCTGCTGATCACCCCCTCAAACCCGAAGAATTTGTCGATGCGATTATCAAAGCAATTAAAAAGGAAACCGCTGAAAAAGGACTCTCGATGCCGGCAATTTGGATTGAACCAGGACGGTCAATTGTTGGACCAGCAGGATATAACCTCTATACAGTTGGTTCCCGCAAGGATGTGCCGGGTCTGAAACCATACGTCACGGTTGACGGGGGGATGGGTGACAATATTCGTCCAGCACTCTATCAAGCTGAATACGAAACCGTTTTGGCAAGCAATCCGCAAGCACCAATCAAGGAACATGTCCGTCTTGCCGGAAAGTACTGTGAATCTGGTGATATTTTAGCCCAGGATCAAGGATTACCGGAAACTCAGCCAGGTGACGTTCTTGCCATGCTTGATACTGGTGCTTATGGTTATTCAATGGCTTCAAATTATAACCGTAATCCCCGGCCAGCAGTTGTCTTTGCAGAAGATGGCAAGGCTCAGCTTGTGATTGAGCGGGAGTCTTTAGCTGACTTGGTTCACTTAGATCGTAAATATCAACAATAATGACTAGTAAATAATAGGAAGAGAGAGGTAACAACAATGGCTGAATTAGATGCGCAAGCGATTATTAACTACATTGGCAATGCTCCGAAGAAAACACCTGTAAAGGTTTATTTAAAGGGAAACTTAAGTGAAATTAACTTTCCAGAAGAAGTGCAATCATTTGTTGACGATCATACCGGTGTAATTTTCGGTGATTGGTCAGTGGTTGAACCATTATTAAAAGAAAACGCTGATTTGATTGCTGATTACCATATTGAAAATGATTGTCGTAATTCTGCAGTTCCCTTGCTTGATTTGAAGGGAATTAATGCCCGGATTGAACCAGGAGCAACCATTCGTGACAAGGTTCTAATTGGGAACAATGCCGTTATTATGATGGGAGCAACAATTAATATTGGTGCTGAAATTGGTGATGACACGATGATTGATATGGGGGCAATCCTTGGTGGCCGAGCAATTGTTGGCAAGCATTGTCATATCGGTGCGGGAACCGTTCTTGCTGGAGTTGTTGAACCAGCATCAGCTCAACCGGTACGGATTGACGATAACGTGTTAATCGGCGCTAATGCCGTGGTTATTGAAGGAGTTCATGTTGGTGAAGGTGCTGTTGTCGCTGCCGGAGCAATCGTTACCCATGACGTTGAGCCGCATACAATGGTTGCCGGGGTTCCAGCTAAGTTTGTCAAAAAGGTTGATGCCAAGACTGAAAGTAAGACCGGCTTAGAAGACGACTTGCGGAAGTTATAGGAGCGCAAAATGTTAAGCGAAAGTGATTTAATTAAGATTCGTCGTCATCTTCATCAGATTCCGGAATTAGCACTTCAGGAAACTGAAACTCACCAGTTCCTTTTAGAAACGGTAAAGGCGATGGATCAAGAATTCTTAGAAATTCGTAATCCGGATGAGTTGCCAACTTCAATGATGGTGTTAGTTCACGGCTTTGATCCGCAACGGACAATTGGCTATCGCACGGATATTGACGCTTTGCCGGTAGAAGAACAGACTGGTTTGCCATATTCTTCTCAGCACCCGGGAGTGATGCACGCCTGTGGACATGATATTCACATGACTGTGGCTTTAGGCGTCCTTTCCTACTTTAGTGAACACCAGCCCAAGGACAACCTACTCTTTTTCTTCCAACCAGCGGAAGAAAGCGAGAGTGGTGGTAAGCAATCATATGAACTAGGGCTATTTCATGGTCGCTGGTGTCCTGACGAATTTTATGGCTTACACGATAATCCAGATTTGCCTGCTGGGGCAATTGGTTGTCGAATGGGAACCCTATTTGCAGGGACAACTGAAGTGAATATTGACTTGACCGGAAAGGGTGGTCACGCTGCCTACCCGCAAGACGCTAATGATACAATTGTCGCGGCGGCAATGTTGATCAGCCAGGTGCAAACGGTAATTTCACGGAGTATTGACCCAATTCAAAGCGGGGTAGTTACTTTAGGAAAAATTGATGGCGGAACGATTCGGAATGTGATTGCTGGTCATACCCGAATTGAAGGGACAATTCGCGGACTAACCCAAAAGATGATTGAAACGATTGATCAGCGGTTAAAAGATATTTGTGAAGGAATCGGCCGAAGTTATAATATGACGGTTAATTTGGAATTAAACCAGGGTGGTTATTGGCCAGTTGAGAATAATTCTGAATTGACCAAGCGTTTTATCTCATACATGAAATCAACGCCCAGTGTAAACTTTATTGAGACTGAACCAGCAATGACCGGAGAAGACTTTGGCTTCCTTTTGGCAAAGTTTCCGGGAACGATGTTTTGGTTGGGAGTCGATGATGATTCGCAATTGCATTCGGCAACCTTAAAGCCAAAGGAAGAAGCCATTCAGCGCGGTGTTGACGCAATTACAGGTTTCTTGGAATATCGGATGACAGAATAATTGGAGGAAGAGAATATGACAACATTAGCAAATGCAGATTTATTAACAGCGATTGTAACGCCCTTTAATAGTGATAACGAGATCGACTTTAACGCATTAGAAAAGTTAACCAACTCATTGATTGACCGTGGTTGTAACGGCTTTGTCATCGGTGGAACTACTGGTGAAACTCCGGAACTAACCCATGATGAGAAGATTGCTTTATATACCCGGTTTGGGGAAATCGTTGATGGTCGGGTTCCTGTAATCGCTGGTACAGGAAGTAATAATCCTCAAGAAACAATTGCCCTCACTAATGAAGTTGGCCAAATTAACGGGATTGACTACGCTTTAGTAGTAGTACCACCTTACAACAAGCCAAACCAACGGGGGATGCTTGCCCACTTTAAGACGGTAGCAGACAACGTGAACTTGCCAATTATTATCTACAATATTCCAGGACGGACCGGCTCAAAGATGGCTCCAGAAACTGTCGTTGAACTTTCCCAACACCCAAATATCGCTGGAATTAAGCAGTGTGCACCACTAGAAGATATGGAATACATCATTGAACATAAGGCGGATGATTTCCTTGTCTTTACCGGTGAAGATGCCCAGGCATTGACTTCACGAGTATTAGGCGCTAATGGGGTTGTTTCAGTCGCTTCGCATATTTATGTTAAGGAAATGCGGCAAATGTTCGATGCCCTTTACCGTGGCGATTACAAGCTTGCCGGAAAGCTTCAGCGGTGGTTAACTCCACGGATGGCAGCATGCTTCATGTTCCCATCCCCATCTCCAGTCAAGGCCATTCTGAATGCCCAAGGCTTTAATGCTGGTGACTGCCGTCTGCCAATTCTTTCCCTTAATAAGGAAGAACAAACCCAGCTTGAACAAGCACTCGACTTACCAGCAGATTCCTTAGAAAATAAGACACTTCCGTTAGACTTATAAAATGGAGGAGAGATAGCTAATGGCAAACGTATTAATCGCAGGAGCAACCGGTGCAATGGGTCAAAAAGCGGTTGACCTGGTTAACTCAATGCCGGACATGGAAATCACCGCTGTTTTAGCACCGCACCTGGATGCAGCTGACCGTGAGCAATATCATTTGGGCGAGGGCGTCAAGGTGTTTAACTTGTTAACGGATGTTGATCCAACAGTAGCGGATATCTGGCTTGACTTTACAGTGCCAAGCGCCGTTTACGAGAACGTTAAGTATGCGTTGAATAATGGTTTATTGCCAGTTGTTGGGACCACCGGCTTGACTGATGAGCAAGAACAAGAATTGATTGAACTGAGTGAAAGCAAGCACCTTGGTGGTTTAATTGCACCAAACTTCGGGATGTCAGCGGTTCTTTTAATGAAGTTTGCCCAAGAAGCAGCAAAGTACTTCCCGGATGTAGAAGTGATTGAAATGCACCATGCAGATAAAAAGGATGCGCCATCGGGGACTGCTTTAAGCACGGCAAAGTTAATTGATCAGGTTCGTGAGCCACACGAAAGTAATCCTGATGAAACCGAGTCCTTAGCTGGTGTTCGTGGTGGTGACTACCACGGAATTAAGATTCATTCTGTCCGTCTTCCGGGTTACATCGCCCATGAGCAGGTCCTCTTTGGCGGCGCTGGGGAATCCTTGACAATTCGCCAGGATTCATTTGACCGACAATCCTTTATGAGTGGGGTTAAGGTTGCCCTAGAGAAGGTGGGTGACTTAGATCACCTTGTCGTTGGCCTCGAAAAGATCTTATAGGAGGAATTTAAAATGCCAAAATTAGATCAACACCTAGAACAGGTTGTCAATCAGCGGGTTGCTGAATTACCTCCTGCACAGATTCGGGCATTTGATGATGAAATTTCCGCGATTCCGGGAATTGTTAAGTTAACTCTAGGCGAACCAGACTTTGATGTTCCAAAACACGTTAAACAAGCAGCCATTGATAGCATTAATGACAATGATTCTCACTATTCAGCAAGTCGGGGAACATTACCGTTGCGTAAAGCAATCAGTGATTATCTAATGAAGACCCGGTCGGTTAATTATGATCCAGAAAATGAGATCATCGTAACCGTTGGGGCAACCGAAGCGATTACGGCAACAACCTTTGCTCTATTAAATCCTGGGGATGAGGTGATTATTCCGACACCAATCTTCTCCCTTTACTTTCCGAGTGTTTCGCTTACGGGAGCAACACCAGTCAAGGTTGATACTTCAAGTGATGGCTTTTTGCTAACTGCGGAACGGTTAGAAAAGGTTTTAAAGCGTGAGGGTAACAAGGTTAAAGCAATCATTCTTAACTACCCGAATAATCCTACCGGGCGATGCTATTCCCGGGATGAACTAGTTTCGCTGGCAAAGGTAATTAAAGAGCATCACCTGTTAGCGGTTGTAGATGAGATTTATAGTGAATTGATTTATGATCAACCGTTTACCTCGTTAGCAACGCTTCTTCCTGAACAGACGGTTCTCATTAGCGGCTTATCAAAATCTCATGCAATGACGGGCTGGCGATTAGGCTATGTGGCAGCTCCGCAAGACGCAATTAACCAAATTTCAAAGATGCATTCGTTCATGGTAACTGCACCAAACGATACTGCTCAGGCAGCAGCGCTTGAAGCCCTGACTAATGGTGCTGCTGACCCAGTTGAATTTAAGCAGCATTACCAAAAGCGTCGGGACCGCTTAGCAGGGGCAATGAAGAAGATGGGCTTTGAAATTGCGGTACCAGATGGTGCTTTCTATATCTTTGCGAAGATTCCGGAAACGTTTGGTAATGATGATTTCAAGTTTGCTCGTCAGTTAGCCCATGAAGCTAGGGTCGGGGTAATCCCTGGTCAAGCATTCGGCCCTGGTGGTGAAGGACACATTCGTCTTTCCTATGCCGCTTCGGATGACGATATTGAAACAGTTATTAGCCGGTTAGGATCCTTTATGGAACAGTTAAATTAAAGTAAGAAGGAATTTATGATGAGTGAAAAATTAAAAGTAGGTATTATCGGGGCAACGGGAATGGTTGGTCAGCGTTATGTTACCCTGCTTGCCAATCATCCTTGGTTCGAAGTGACAACGGTTGCTGCTAGTAAGCGGAGTGCCGGAAAAACGTATGGTGAAGCTGTCAATGGTCGTTGGAAGATGGGTGAAACGCCAATTCCAGAGGCAGTTAAGGATTTGACAGTACTTGATGCGGAAGACGTTGATGCGGTTGCGTCACAAGTTGACTTTATTTTTTCAGCAATTAACCTGGATAAGGCAGATACCCGGAAGCTGGAAGATGAGTATGCTAAGCACGAAATTCCAGTGGTTTCAAATAACAGTGCTCATCGCTGGACTCCCGATGTTCCGATGGTGGTTCCAGAAATTAACCCGGATCACATTGAAATCATTAAGGCCCAGCGAGAACGGTTAGGAACCCAGCGTGGATTTGTTGCCGTTAAGCCAAATTGTTCAATTCAAAGCTATACGCCTGCAATCGCTGCTTGGCAGAAGTTTGAACCAACTCAGGTACTGGCTTGTACTTATCAAGCAATTTCCGGTGCTGGAAAAACTCTGGAGACTGCTCCTGAAATTCAAAATAACGTTATCCCATATATTCCTGGTGAAGAAGCTAAGTCTGAAGATGAACCACTAAAGATCTTTGGTCATCTTGATTCGGAAAAGAAAGAAATCGTGAAAGCACAATCTCCAGTAATTACGAGTCAATGCTTACGGGTTCCCGTACTCTATGGGCATACTGTTGCTACCTTTATTAACTTTAAGCAAAATCCAAGTAAGGAAGAATTGGTAGAAGCATTACAAGAATACAGCGGTGTTCCACAAGAGTTAGAATTGCCAAGTGCACCACGTCAATTTATTCAATACTTGAATGATGATGACCGTCCGCAAGTCCGTTATGACGTCAACTTTGAACACGGCATGGGGATTTCGATCGGTCGGCTTCGTCCTGACAAGATCTTTGATTGGAAGTTTGTTGGTTTATCCCATAACACTGCCCGGGGAGCTGCTGGTGGCGCAATTGAGCTTGCCGAACTCCTGGCTGCTAAGGGTTACCTTGAACCCCGTGATTAATAATATTTAAAATAAAAAGCGACTCAGAAGTTCTGAATCGCTTTTCATTTTTAAACGGTCTTATTTACTAACGATTAACCGACTGAAGTGCTTGAATTACGGCATCTTTTTCTGCTTGAATCAACTTAACCTTACTTTCGATTACGCTAATATCCATGGTGATTTCACGAGTTAATCCTGGAGTATCAATCTTTGGTTCAAAGAACTGCTTGAATTCAGTTAATCGGGTTGGAGTATGGAATACATTTGCGGTTACAGTGATGTAGGTTGCAAATTCCATATCACCACCAACGGTCTTTTCAAGCCAGTCCCAATCATTACGGATCCAATCCCAAGCAGCTTGTTGACCAGCATTATTTGCAAGAACGTTGCGGTACCAACCACGGAGATCTTGTGGTTTAATCGTATCCGCGTTTTCAAATTCACTAATTAGTTCGGTGATTAATGAATTATCTGGGGTACTGGTAATCGCACTGTTTAAGTCACCCTTATAACTAGCATCTGTCGTTTCGCGGTAATTTTCAAGAAATTCATTGAAGAGATCTTTGCTTCCGTATTGCTTAACCTCATTGCGCAATACTAGTGGCCGAATGTCGGCAGAGAGCTTTTCCAAACGCTGATGGTTATTAGTGAAGATTTCATGCGCAGCCTTAATTGCTTCTGAATTTTCTGCATAGAGAGCAGCTCCCAAGACGATTGGTCGTGTTAATTGATCGTCATTTGATTCACCAGCACGTGGTTCCCAACCGAGTCGACTAACTTGTTTAGCACTCAGTTGGTTAACGAACTTCTTGAGTGCCTTTTCTTCGGCACTGTCAGGGGTTACGAATTGCTTTAGCTTATTCACGATTGCATAGAGGGCAGTATTGACGATTTCTGAATGGCTATCAGCAAACTGCGGCAAGAGCGGAATAATGTCCGCGTAGGATAATTGCTGACCGTCAGCAAGGAGACGGAAATCTTGAAGAAGTTGCCGCTGATCAATCGCATTTAACTCATCAAGGTGATCGAGCAAATCATTCATTAAGGTTTGATCATACTTAACGATAAAGTGTGAATTATTACCAACATTGAGTCTGAATGGTTTGCCGTTTTGCTGCCGTAATTCCTGGTAATTGCCAAGACTAATGGCCTTTTCCTTCATAATTTGCGGTGCTTCCTTGTAGTTAGCGTTTAATGGAATTTGCCATAAGCGACCAGTATCATGACCGTCACCAATAAAGAATTGTTGCTGACTCAATTGAAGCTGCCCATCAACCACTTTTGCCTCAACAACTGGGTAACCAGGTTGTTCAAGCCATGACTTCATGATGGCACCAATATCAAGGTTGGCAGCTTTACCAAGAGCATCCCAGAGATCCGATCCAGTTGCATTATGGTACTTATGAGCTTCAAAGTAGTTCTTCAACCCTTCACGTAAAGCATCATCGCCAATTAATGCCCGAACCATTACGAGCATCCGCGCACCCTTGGCATAGACAATTGCACCGTCAAATAAGGCATCAATTTCAGCAGGATTGTTAACTTGAACGTGGACTGGTTGAACACCATCAGTAGCGTCACGTTGCAAAGCCATTGGTGCTTCAGAAGTTTGGAATAGTTCCCAAATCTTCCATTCAGGATGAATTGCGTCAACTGCAACGTACTCCATCATGTTAGCAAAGCTTTCGTTAAGCCACAGATCATCCCACCACTTCATTGTGACCAGATCACCAAACCATTGGTGAGCAAGTTCGTGAGTAATAACGGTAGCAACAAGGCGCTTCATATCTAATGAAGTGTTGTCTGGATCGAGAAGGAGGTATGCTTCCCGGTATGTTACCAAGCCCCAGTTTTCCATTGCTCCCGCGGAAAAGTCAGGAAGCGCTAGTTGCCATGAGTGAGGCAGCGGGTATGGTGTTTGGTAGAACTTTTCATAGAATTCAATTGCCTGCTTTGCAATCCCAAGGGCAAAGTCCAGTTCTTTTGGTTGGTGAGCCTTGGTAGCAAAGACACCGACCTCAACACCGCTCTCAGTAGTTGTCTTCTTGGATTGAAGTTCACCAAAAGCAAAGGCAACTAGGTAGGTGGACATCCGAACAGTTTGTTGGAAGTAGTGTACTCCAGCTGAAACGTGATCTTCTGGCATGTTAGCGATAATTGTTTCTCCCGGATGTTCATCGAATTTAATTGCTAAACTAAAAGTAGCCTTAGCTTCAGGCTCATCAACACAAGGGAATGCTTGACGAGCAAAGGTAGTTTCAAATTGAGTTCCAATAATTTGTTTCTTTTCACCGTCAACCTTGTAGTATGAAGGATAAATACCCATCATTGTGTCTGTTAATGGGGCGGAGTAATTAATTGTTAGGGTAACTTCTCCGGTTTCCGGTACGGTAATATTTACCGTTTCATTATCGTTATTCACAGTGAAGGGGACATCTTCACCGGCAATTTGAACAGCTGAGATCGTGAGGAATTTTTGGTTAACACTAATTTGACGGTCACTTGCATTTCCTGTAATGGTAGTGTTCCCAGTGATAGTTTTCTTTTCCCGATTGATATCAATAAAGACATCATAATGGGAAGGTTGAAATTTTTCATAAAGACGTTTAATTGTTGACATAAATTCACCAGTCCTTTACTTAACTGCTTTAACAAGTTCTTTTACCATTATACCGTAACTTGGTTCTTAGCTGAATAAGACAGCATTCTAACTTAAAATTTGCTATAATAGTGGGCGATTTCATTCAAGTTGTTGGAGAGCTTGATTGGCTAAATTATGGGCACCATGATTCTCCCGTTCGCTGATCCACTGGGTAACCACCGTTGTAAATTGACTAAGAAGCTGATTTAACTGTTCTAATTGTGATTGGTAATGTTTAGTATAATTCTTACCAATAGCATCGCTTAATAACCGACTATCGGTATAGAATAAAACTGTTTCCTGATGGTCATAATGGTCAACCAAGTACTGAAAACCAGCAATCGCCGCTGCAAACTCGCCTTCATGGTTTGTCGCAGATTCAAGAGTCTGCGAGAGCTGGTGTTGCTGGTGTTGATTAATAATTAGGATTCCCAATCCTGTTGGTCCGGGATTACCCTTAGTTGCAGCATCCGTATAAATTTTTAGCATAGAATTAATTCACCCCAATTGAAAGGAAAACTTTACTTTATGGAAGAAGAAACTCGTTATTTTTATCAACCCAACCTTACCACGACAATCATTAGCTGGTGCTGGACATTCTTGATTTTCATTGCTGGCCTAGTGGTTTGGCTTGAAATTACTCACTTTCAGTGGGTAACGGCCCTTCTCTTTTTGCTTTTTATTATTGTAACGCTTTTGGGAATTTTTCGGCGAACCGTGCTAATTACTCCAAGTAAAATGGTTTTTAGCAGAGTTTTGCAAAAAGACTACTTAGTAATCCCGTTAGCTGATATTCGTCAGCCACGCTTCACTAAGCATACGGTTAGTTTGACCGTCAATGGGGAAGTATTTAACTTTGCCTTTTCCAATAAGGCTATTCGACGCTTAAAACTGGCATTGAACAACTTAAAGGGGGAACAACAGGGATGATCTTTTTTAGCTACCTCTTATTGGTCCTCGCTTTAATCTGCCTTGATCAATGGCTGAAGATTTGGGTAAGTACTAATATTGCGTTGAATCACAGTCAACACTTCATTCCCGGAGTCATGGATTTAACCAACCTTCATAACTATGGGGCTGCCTGGAGTATGTTTCAGGGGCAGCAACTATTTTTCAGTATTGTAACGGTTGTTGTGATTGCAGGAATTGGCTATTGCTTTTGGCGGTTTCGTCACCGTCACCCGATTTTACTGTGCCTGAGTTTAATTCTGGCTGGGGCAGTTGGCAATTTTATTGACCGCTTGCTTCAGGGCTATGTCGTTGATATGTTTGAATTCCTACCAGTTAATTTCCCGGTGTTTAATATTGCGGATATGTGCCTAACGATTGGGGTAATTATGCTGATTATTATTGTGCTTCGTGAGGATGATGAAAAGTGACAGATAAGTTGAAGTTAACAATTGACTCAGCGATGACTGGACGAATTGATAAGGAACTTGCCCACCATTTGGCGGATATTTCGCGATCCCAATTGCAAAAATGGATTGAAGACGGTAACGTTACCGTAAATGGTGAGAAAGTTAAGCCCAAATATAAGCTTGCAGTTGGTGATAGGGTCGTTGTTCAACCTGAAAAACCACAAAAAATAGATTTAGAGCCAGAAAATATTCCTTTAGATATTGTGTATGAGGATGATGACGTGATTGTCGTTAATAAGCCACAAGGAATGGTAGTACACCCGGCTCCTGGTCACCCCAACCATACCCTGGTTAATGCTCTTCTATATCATTCGCCCTTATCTACAATTAATGGTGAATTTCGTCCGGGAATTGTTCATCGGATCGATAAAGATACTTCTGGATTATTAATGATTGCTAAAAATGATCTTGCTCATCGGTCATTGGCTGCGCAATTAAAGGCAAAGACTAATGAGCGGGAATACGTTGCCCTAGTTCATGGGGTAATTAAAGAAGAGCGGGGGACGATTGACGCGCCACTTGGTCGATCAAAGAAGGATCGGAAAAAGCAGGCAGTGGTTGAGGATGGTCGTCATGCGGTGACCCATTTTAAAGTTTTGGAACGTTTCCAGCATTATACGCTAGTTAGCTGTCGGTTAGAAACCGGACGGACGCACCAGATTCGTGTTCACATGAAGTATATTGGGCACCCGCTAGCAGGTGATCCACTATATGGGCCACGGAAGACCCTTCCTGGTAATGGTCAATACCTTCATGCACGGTTGTTAGGGTTTAAACACCCCCGGACAGGTAAGCAGATGACTTTTACGTCACCGCTACCGGAGTATTTTCAAAAAATGATTGATCATTTAGAAAAAACGGATCGACCTTCATAGTGAATTATTGAACGCTTAGCAGACGATTTTTAAAATTTGCTAGGCTTTTTTATTTAATAGCTCTTTGAAACGCTTCCGATCATTTATATAATGGTTAAGGAAACAAATGCGTTGAAAAAGGAGTGAGCGCTATGGCAGCACGCTACCTAATTTTTGAAGACGGAACCATCTTTGAGGGAGATGGATTTGGCTCACCAGCAGTAACCTTTGGCGAAGTGGTTTTTAATACCAGCATGACGGGTTACCAGGAAATTATTACTAATCAGATTTACGATAACCAAATCGTAACCTTTACCCAACCCAATATTGGCGGTTACGGAATCCAACGGAACATTTATGAATCAATTGTCCCCACTATTAAAGGGGTAATCGTTCGCTCATTATCAAATGTAGCAACCGATAATATTCGTCGATTAACCCTGGATCAATATTTAAAACAAATGAATATTCCCGGAATTACTAACATTGATACTCGGGCAATTACCCATAAGCTTCGTGATGCTGGCAAACCATTAAAAGGGAGTATCGTTCCGGTTCCTGATGACCATGCCTTTGATCAGCTGCACGCGACTGTTTTGACCAACCAGCAAGTAGCTCAGGTTTCGACACCTAAGCCATACCCTAATCCTGGAGTTGGGATGAGCGTGGTTGTAGTCGATTTTGGATTAAAGAACGGGATCCTTCGAGAGTTGAGTCGGCGAAAGTGCAACGTCACTGTTCTGCCATATAATGCGACTGCTGACGAAATTTTACGGCTTGATCCTGACGGCGTAGTTCTTTCAAGTGGACCTGGCGATCCGCATTATGTAAAATCAGCGGTTCTCGAAATGATCCGAAAAGTTCAGGAACAAGTACCGCTCTTTGGAATTGGCCTTGGTCACGAATTATTTGCATTAGCTAATGGTGCTCAAGTAATTCCGCTTGGTGTTGAGCATCACGGGATGAACCACCCAATTAAGGAAATTATTACCGATCACATCGTTTATGCGAACCAATCAGAAGGGTATACCGTTGATTGGAGTACAGTAGACCGGTCAAAATTACTCGTTACGTATACTGATATGATTGATAGCAGTGTTCAGGGATTACGTCACCGGCAGTTTCCGGCCTTCTCTGTCCAGTTCTTCCCGGATGGCGCACCAGGCCCGGATGAAACAGATGGCTTGTTTGACGAGTTTATTGATACAATGAAGCGGAAGGAGGAACGGCGGTAGTGACAAATAAGAAATCAATTTTGATTATCGGTGCTGGACCGAATAATATTCAGCATGGGGATGAAGTTGATTCCGCAACTTACCAGGTAGCAACCTACCTTCGTCGAGCTGGCGTTACCACGATCTTAGCGGACAACAACCCATTTTCTTATAGCCTGAATGATTCTTCCGTGATCGATCACTCATCAATTGGACCATTAACCGTTAATCATCTGATCGAATTGATCGAAAAATACCAACCACGGGCAATCCTGCCGACATTAGGTAATCGGCAAGCATTTCTTCTTACACAGGAATTACTTGAAAAGGGAATCTTGCGAAAAAAGGAGATTGAACTTCTCGGGGTACCGGAAGCAACCGTGCGCCAAGTTAATAATCCAGTGTTGCTTGAACGAACTCTTCGTCAAATGGGTGCACCGATGAAGAAGATCGTCACGGTTAATAATTATCCTGATGCGCTAGAAGAAGCTCAGCGACTTGGTTATCCGGTAATTATTCGCTCCGTCTTACCTAAGATTACAAGTACCAGGCAGATCGTCCACGATCAAAGCGAGTTAGCAGCTGCTGTTAGCAAGTGTCTTAGTCAATCGCGAGCAGAACAGGTTTACGTTCAGCAAAGTCTTGGTGGCTATAAGGAAATTGAAGTGGTTGTTCAGCGTGATCAATCCGGAACAATGATGATGCTCGGGATGGTCGAAGATATGGATCCAATTGGGATTCATGCTGGTGATTCGATTGCCTTTAATCCAGCACAGACGCTTCTTGATCGGCAAATCCAAGATATGCGGGATACTGCATTTGCAATTACCCGGAAGTTACGAATTGTTGGGGTTAATCATGTTCAATTTGCCTTGGATCCAGTTAATGATAATTTTTATGTCATTAAGAGCAGCCCATACTTTGACCGAATGGTTTCCTTCGTTGCCCAGTCGACTGGCTACCCGGTTGCGATGGTGAGCTCCCAATTATATTTAGGTAAAACCTTGCGTGAGATTGACTTAGGACCGGGATTCGCTAAACATGCGGCCTTAATTGAGCCAGCAATGGATCATATTGCGGCACGGGTACCAGTTTGGGGATTTAGTCCAGAACAAGCGCAAAAGCAATTATTGGGTACTGAAAAGAAGTCTGTTGGAACGGTCTTCGGTATTGGTAGAAGTCCAGCCGAAGCATTATTTAAGGCGATTGAGTCACGTTACCATGAACCGACTGACTTCCACATCCAATCACAGGCAAAGTTGTCCGATGATGAGTTGGTGGATCGACTGGTCCATCCGCATGCTGAACGGCTATTTTCTCTTTTGGAAGCAATGCAGCGGGGCTATACCGCCTATGAACTGGTTGAAATGACCAAGATTGATCCCTTCTACTTTGATCAACTAGCAAAAATGAAGGAGCTTATAACCGAATTAGTTGAACATCCGGGGAAAGAGCCGGTTTTGGCTAAGGCAAAGCATAACGGGTTAAGCAACCAGCTAATTGCTAAGCTCTGGAAAACAACTCCTAAGCAGATTTACCAAATGATGCAGGACCATAACCTTACAGTAAAGTATAAGGAAGTTGAACCGTCTGCTGGTGAATTTGATCAGCACACCCAGACGTTCTATTCAGCCTATGAAGATGAAAATGAAGCATTAACGTTGCCTCAACCAAGTGCCTTATTTATCGGAACAGGGGGGCTACGACTGGGACTTAGTAATGCCGGAGACTTCTTTGTTGCTTCCATGATGATGCAGCTTCACCGGCAGAAGTTTCATACAATTATCATGAATTGTAATCCCAGTTCTGTCACCCTTAATACGCTGATTGCTGATAAGCGGTATATTGAGCCTGCATCAGCAGAGAATGTTCTTTCGGTTGTTGAAATCGATCAACCACAGTTAATTTTTATTCCTGCTAGCTACACTAATCTCTTAGAAACGTTAAAGAAATACGACTTGCAAAGCAAAGTTATTACCTTGCCAGATGACCGTTTAGGTAATTTGAAACCACGCTCTAACCAGTTGGTAGCACTTGATTATCTCTGGGACGGTGAAAATGAAAAGTTTCTTGCTTCAACCGCGGCTTTACAATCTGCCACTAATTTTGATTATGAGATGATTAATCTACAGCTACCAGCCGCAGTCAATGATGTGGAACTAAAGAAAATGCAGGCTACTGCTCGTGAGGTAGTTGAGCAGCAGTCGAATCCAGGTTTTTATCAGGTAATTTTTGAGCAAGACGGACTAGAATATAAGGCACTAACCGTTCAATCAATTAGTCTTCCAGAAGTAGCATTCCTTTCAAAATCACTAGGGATTAACCTCCCAGCGCTTCTGGGGAAGATTGTTAGTGATCAGGACTTTAACCTTGCTGATACTGAAATCACGCAACCAAAGGGAACTGTAACCTACCGTGCAACTTTTCCCTTTGAGTCGCTCCGGATGAAGCCCCAAGGAATTCTTGGCCCAAATAAGATTATCGGTGCAGAAATCCAATTTATGAACTAGTAAGTAATTACAAAAAACAGAGACTCGGAAAAACGGCTTAACCGTACTCCAAGTCTCTGTTTTGTTTAATTTTTCAGTTTATGTGGCGTGACATACAATGTTTTCTGGCCGGTAAAAGTTACAAAACCGGGCTTAGCACCATTTGGCTTATGGAGACGCTTAGCGGGCAGGTAATCAACAGGGACGTTATCAGAATTCCGTCCCTTTGAGAAGTAGGCAGCGAGTTGGGCAGCCTCAAGCAGGGTTTGTTCATCCGGATCACTATCACGAATGATAACGTGTGAACCAGGAATATCCTTAACGTGAAGCCAAATATCATTTTTGTTGGCAATCTTAAAGCTAAGGCGATCGTTTTGCAGGTTATTTTTACCAACAAGAACAGTTGTCCCGTTGCTGGTATGAAATTCTTCTGGCTTACTTACCCTAACTTTTCGCCGTTTCTTACTTTTTTGTCGTTTTTGCTTAATGTAACCTTGTTGCTGAAGCTCTAAGCGAATTTCCTGAATATCAGCTGGTGAAGCAAGATCGATTTGACTCTCGATATTTGCAAGGTAGTTAATTTCGTCATTGGCTAGTTTCAGTTGCTCCTTAACGTAATCGACCGACGTCTTTAACTTGTCATACTTTGTAAAGTATTTTTGAGCATTGCGAGAAGGGGAGAGCTCTGGATCGAGTTTGATCTTGAGTGGCTTATTATCATCATAAAAGTTTGGCAGGGTAATTTCCGTCATCCCCGCAGTCAGCTTCCCTAAATAAGTCGTCAAGATTTCACCACGAATCCGGTAATAATCTGCTTTTGCCGCATCCTCAAGTTGTTGCTTTAGTTTCTTAACTTTACGGCGGTCCTTCTTTAGTTCGTTATGAAGTACTTTAAGAACCTGACCAGCTAACTCTTTAGACCGATCCCGTTCGGCTTTTTGGGCATAGAAAGCATCAAGCATTACAGAAAGGGTATCATAATGGGTCAGCTGTTCTTCTTTAATATTGCTTGGCAGAAATGCTGCAAATTGCCGTTTTCCATTATTGTCGTCATAAATCACGGGATCTGGATTTTCAAACTGCTTTAAAAAAGTGTGATAAGTCGTTGGTAAATCAGAACTTGCTTGAAGTTCGCGTGCTAGTTCTTGAGCAGATTGGCGTCCCAATCCCTGATAACGTGCTTGAAGTTGTTTAGCTAGTTCGTTTTCATCGAGATCCTTACGAACTAGATCCGTATAGATTTGATTAGGCAGGTACGGGTTAACTTTATCTTGCTTTGGCGGCATTACAAAGGTTGCGCCAGGGAGAAGCAGGCGGACACGGTTTTGATCGGATCCCACGTGTTTAATCGTATCAATAATTTTATGATTTTTTTCGTTAACTAATGAAACGTTACTATGACGGGCCATTATTTCGATTACGAGGACAAGCCGTTGTTGATCTCCCAATTCATCCCGCGTCTTAAAGTTCATCTTAATAATCCGGTCGTTATCAACCTGTTCAATTGATTCTAAAATTGCTCCCTCAAGGTATTTACGCATAGTCATTGCAAAATTGCTGGGAACTGCTGGATTTTGGTAGGCAATTTGCGTAATTTGCATTCGCGGATATGTCGGGTTGGCTGAAAGAAGCAGAGAATAATTATGCCGGTGTGCGCGGATGGTCATAATTAGTTCTGCAGGGTAAGGCTGGTTAACCTTGGCCACTCGTCCAGTCGCCAGAGTCTGATCTAATTCATGGACGACTGCATGGGTAAAGAAACCATCAAATGCCATTAGTTAGTTCCTCCTTTAATTTCATTAAACGATTTTTTATAGCGATTACTATTATACCGTTTGTTTTGCCAAATAAACAATTCAAAGGATTAGGATTATTGGTTTCTGTACAGCGATGTGGTATTCTATATCTATTACGATGTTGTTAGAATACCTTTACTATGCAATTATTCTTTAATCATTAATAACAACATTCCAATGGAGGTAGTATTAATGAAAATAGCTGTTGTAACTGACAGTACCTGCTATCTTTCTAAAGAAGAGATCGCAGCCAATAATATTCATGTGGTACCAATCCCGTTTATCCTCAATGGTAAGACTTACCATGAAGGTGTTGATATCACCACCGAGGAATTTTATGATCAATTAAAGACGGCTAGTACTTTCCCCAGTACGTCTCAGCCCTCAATTGGCGAGATGATGGAGCTTTACCAGAAACTTTCTGATGATGGCTATGATGCTGTGATTAGTATCCACCTTACAAAGACTATTTCAGGATTTCTCAACAATATTACCCAGCTTTCAGAACAAATGAAGGATACGATTAAGATTGTTCCCTTTGATTCTGGAATCACGGTTAAGTTAATGGGGTATCTTGCAATTGAAGCTTCACAATTAGCTAAGCAAGGAGCAGACGTTGACGAGATCGTAAAGAAATTAACTGAGTTACGAGATACGTTCCGTGATGTCTTTGTTGTTGATGACTTGCAAAACTTAGTGCGTGGGGGACGACTATCAAACGCATCCGCCTTTGTTGGATCAATTTTAAGGATTAAGCCATTGCTTTCTTTTGATAATCCTAATCATGATATCGAAGCTTTTGAAAAGGTCCGGTCAATGAAGAAGGCAAAGGCCCGTTGTGAACAGCTTTTTAACGAGTCAATTGAAAAGCTGGATTATCCAGTACGTGCAATTGTTCTCCATGCTAACGATAAGGAAGCAGGAGAGAAGTGGCTAACTAAGCTACAAGCGGATCATCCTGACATTAAATTTGAATTATCTTACTTTGGTCCGGTCGTTGGTGTTCACTTGGGACAGGGGGCACTGGCTCTTGCTTGGTTGCAAGATACGGAAAAGAAGCCTTTGCCATGATGAAGAGAATTCGTTTATTTCACGTTATTGTTTGGTTAATTATCCTATTAGCTATTTGTCTGCTATCACCGCTAAACCTGCATGGCGTCTTACCTAGCGGAACAATTATTGCTCCGGTGACTTCTCTACTAGCAATCGCAACGATTCCATTGTTAGGAATGTTGAATTCTGCGTTATTAATTGTTGCTTCCCAATTGATTTTATTAGGGTTTAGCCAAAGCGATTGGTTAACCGTGGTGGTAACTGCTTTAGCCACACTTTTCAGTGGCTGGGTAGTTAGGTGGCAGCAAGCAACTTCACAAGAGTTACGTCATCAACAAATGATTACTATTGGAATTAGTAGTGGATTGATCATTCTTGTGCTGCTCGAACTTGCCTACTTAATTGTCGGCTGGCGATTAACTGGCAGTAGCAACGGGATGATTGAAATTGCCCGGTTAGCATTGCCTACTTCTTTATTAACAGGCCTTTGCTACGCATTATTAGTTCCGCCACTTAGTATTCTATTGTTACATCTTGGTAAAAAATTGTTACCTGATTCAACAAACCACGATACTTCAAACGATTCGGTAATTATTGATATGGGTAATAATCAGAAGAAAAAAGATCAGGATAAGCAAAAATAAAAACATCTCTGTAATTAACAATTGTGTTAACTACAGAGATGTTTTTATGCTTTAGCGTCCCATTCTTGATGAAATTCATGAAGAAAATCAAGCATTACTTGTTGTCGATATTCAGCAATTGCGCGTGCGGTTGGCGTAAAAAGTTTGTCTTTTAGCCCAAGAAGCTTTTCGTCAAAATGGTTAATGATTGTCTCATCGTCAAGATTACGGTATTCTTGTTTGCTCATTTTTTTCCGTGGCTTAATTTTCGGGTCATAAATAACTTCGCCATGAGCACCACCATAGTAGATTGCACGGGTGATTCCAATTGCCCCAATTGCATCTAACCAGTCAGCGTCTCGCACAATCTGGGCTGTTTTGCTAAGCTGAATCTGATGTCCCTCTAGGGTATGAGCAAACGAGATGTTATCAATTGTTTCCATCACGGTGTTCACGTGCTCGGTGGTCATTCCGATTTTTTGAAGAAATCCTTTGACCTCATTTTGAGCAGCAGTAACACTATCAACAATCTTTTCGTCTACTGTGTCGTGAAGATAGGCCGCTACTTGGGGCAGGAAGGGATCATAACCCTCACCGATCGCAATCCGGGCGGCATTCTTCACAACTCGATTAATATGGTCCATCCCGTGACCAGTCCGATCATTGGCGAGTTTATTAACCGTAAATTGCTTAACTGTCGCTAGTTGTTGTTCTTGATTCATCAAATCAATCCTTTCAAGTATTTTAGTTAGTACAATTGATATAATTAGTAGTGTTTGGAGGAAATTTATAATGAACTTATTATTTGCGATTGATGTTAATTTTGTTCAACAGTTAGAAACCGTCTTACTGTCGATTCATTTAAACACCAAGTCTCAGGAATTCAATATTTATGTTTTGCAGAAAAATCGGCTGACAAAGGAAGCGGAATTAGCTGCTTTTTGCAAGCACTTAAAGATGGCGTACCATCCAGTAATGGTTAAGCAATCGTTATTTGAAAATGCTCCGGTAACCGATCGCTACCCAACCACGATTTATTACCGACTACTAGCTCACCAAATGCTTCCTCAGGATCTCCATAAAATCCTTTATCTGGATGCTGACATACTTTGTATTAATGACCTTTCACCCTTATATAGTACTGCATTGGGCAATAACCTTTTCGCTTCAGCAATCCATGCCAGCTTAACGAATACTACTGACGTAATTAATAAGATTCGTTTACAGAACTTCGGAGCAGATGGCTATTATAACTCAGGGGTGCTCTTAATGAATCTTGATTTGATGCGTCAAGAGGTTGATGCTGATCAAATTTTTGATTACATTCGCCGCCACATTTTGCTTCTTCCCGATCAGGATGTATTAAATGCGCTCTATAGTGAGCGGATCAAAACAATTCCTGACCAATTATATAACTTTGATACCCGCAACGGAAAAATTTATGAAACGATTTCGCTTGGCGAGTGGGACCTTGATTGGGTAATCAAAAATACGGTGATTTTACATTACTGTGGTCGTGAAAAGCCGTGGTTGCCAACGAAAAACTCAGGGAGACTGACGGCTCTATATAAGCAGTATTTCCACATGACAGCAAAACTTCAGTCAAGTTTACAGAATTAGCTGATCACCAGCAAGAAAACTTTCTTGAAATTTTGTCAGTGGATGAAAATAGATTTTGCCAAACTCGTCAATTAAACCATGAAAGTCTTGAGCAGCTGTACTAGTGAAGTCAGCAGGCAGTTTAACTTGCTTTGCGAGACTTTGGTAATTAGTAAGGTTGGGAACGCCTAGTTGGGTGAACAATACTCGGGCATATTTATCGCTGATAAACGTTGGCTGTTCAAAAATATAGGTGAGCAGGACATCAGCGGTTTCATCACCAATTCCGTGAAGTTTGAGCAGTTCTTGTCGTAATTTTGGGCCTAGAACTTGGCAAACTTGTTGGTAGTCGTTGTCATATTGCAATAGCCAGGTAAAAATAGCCGCAACTGCTCGACTTTTATTCTTATAAAATCCTGCTGGTCGAACGAGAGCCTGTAATTCCTCAGTAGTTAGTTGGCGAATTTTATTGGGATCAAAATTAGTTTGCTTTCGAAACCCAGCAACAGCTTTATCGGCATTTCGCCAATTGGTATTCTGAATCATGATTGCACCAACGATGATTTCGGCTTTTGATTCAGCAGGCCACCAACCGGAATTTCCCATATTTTGGTGCATTTTCTCATATAATTCCGTAATGGTAAGATTCATGCTTCCTTTTCCTCCTCGTAATGATACCCTTAATTTATCATTAAACCGGGCTTTGCGGTAGGATTAAGGGAAGCAAAACTTTTGGCTTGCACATGTCATTGTTAATATGGTAAGTTAGTATGGTTGTTAATTTGTGAAAATTAAATTTCAATTTATCAGAAGGGAAGGTAATACGAATGCAATTACGCAAAGCTACCATGGAAGACTTGGATACAGTGATGGATATTCTTCGCGATGGTCGTAACCAATTAGCAGAACGGGGAATTGATCAATGGCAGGGTGATTACCCGAACGAAGAACACATTAAGGAAGATATTCAGCACGGTTGGGCATACCTAGTTGAGTCAGACGATGACCAAACTGTAGGTGCCTTAGCCATTGTGGATGCACCAGACCACTCATACGATGCTCTGGATGGCAAGTGGTTGGTAGATACTGATAAGTACCAAGTTATTCACCGGGTTGCGATCCATTCAAAGCATGCCGGTCACGGTTACGCTTCACGACTTTTTGAAAGTGTGATTGATTATATCAAAGAAAATCGGAAGGATATTAAGTCTCTTCGGATTGATACCCATGAAAACAACGAAATCATGCAACACTTAATCACCAAGAATGGCTTCACTAAAGTTGGTGAACTTCACGGTGTATATCGTCCTGAAGAAGAATCCTACGTTTACGAACTAGTAACACAAAAGGATTAAACAAATTGTAATCTTGGGCATGGTACCGATGGTTAATCGGTATCATGTCTTTTTTTGCGGTCGCACTGTAATGCATACAATTTAGTTCTTGTATGCATCAAGGTCGTTCGCTAAAATAAAAGTCAATTGATTTTTTATTCCGAGGGGGAGTAAGTAATGAAAAAGCTGGATGGTGAATTCCGCTTTGCATTGGGAAAGTCGATGCCAGTCCTGCTTGGTTATGTGACACTGGGTCTGGGGTACGGCCTTTACATGCACAACCTGGGGTTTTCTTTTTGGTATCCGACATTGATGGCGCTAACGATTTATGGAGGATCAGTTGAATTTGTGATTGCCAATATGCTAGTCCAACATTTTAATCCCTTGAACGTCCTTTTAATTACCTTGGTGGTCGGTTTTCGTCAGTCATTCTATGCCCTATCAATGCTCAAACAGTACCGACATGCTGGATGGCGAAAGTGGCTGTTAATCTTTGGCCTAACTGATGAGACCTTTGTTATTAACCACTACACCAAAGTTCCACAAGAAATGAGTCAAGTAAAGGTTAATACATGGATCACGGTCTTGGATTGGGGTTATTGGGTTCTTGGGGCCTTCTTAGGCGGCTTCTTGGGAAGTGTCTTCCAGCTCCAAGTTAAGGGACTTGATTTTGTTATGACGGCCCTATTCATTGTTTTGGCATTGGATCAATTCTTACAAGAAAAGAGTCATGTTAGTTCCATTAGTGGGGTCTTAATTACCATCATTAGCTTGCTGGCTGTTGGCAAGACGTACTTTTTGATTGTTACCTTACTCTTGCTGGTTGCGGAATATTACTATTTAACAAGGCGTCATGCAAAGGGGGATGATTAAGAAATGACAGTTGTTCAACAAGTGATTTCAATAGCGATCGCTGCAGTTGCTAACTTCTTTACCCGAGTCGTTCCATTCCTTGTTTTTGGCCGCCAGCGAAATGGTAAAGAAGAATTGAGTCCCTTTATTGAAGGACTAGGGAATTTTCTCCCACCAGCAATCATGGGGATGCTCGTGGTCTATTGTTTTAGAAATGTTCACTTTCTTAGTAGCAACTTTGGCTTACCAGAAATTATTGCTAGTATTATTACAATCCTCGTCCACTTACGAAAACGAAGCATGTGTTTGTCGCTATTGGTAGGGACAATTAGTTACATTATTTTAGTGAATTTTGTTTTCTGAAAAGAAATCTTGATTTAGTTAAAAAGCCGGGCAATGAATCATTTTCGATCCATTGTCCGACTTTATTTTTATATTCTAACTTTTTATTTGGTGATAAAGCTTCCTGCTGAGAATGAGAGAAATCAAGAGGAGAACTAGGCAAAAAGCAAACCCTGATTGGATTCCTAAATGGGAGGTTGAGTTATGGATAAGGTGGTTTACGATCCCGACAACAGAGACAATTAGTGCAGTCCCAAATGCTGCTGCAATTTGTCGCAAGGTATTAAAACAGGCCACCGCATCGGGAACAATTTCGTTGGGTAAGAGTGAAAGCGCCTGTGTCTGAAGTGGAATTAACATTGTTACTAGTCCAAATTGGCGTACCGTTTGAAAAACCGTAATGATAACCACTGAACTCCGGGCACCGATCATTGCCTGTCCGGTTGTCCCGATAATATCAATTAGTAGTCCAGCACCAACAAGCCATTGAATAGGGTAGCGATCATAGAATCGACCGCTAGTTGTTGACAATAGCCCTGTAAGGATTGCCCCTGGAAGAACAGCGATTGCGGAGATCACGGTACTTTCTCCAAGAACAATCTGAACAAGCAACGGAATCAAAATAGCGTTGCCGTACATTGTCGCGGTAATTAGCATATTAATGACGGTTGCCAGGAGAAATTGTCGATGTTCAAACACACTGAGGTTAATCAATGGGTGGGTACTTCTTCGTTGATTGAGATAAAAAATAACAATGAATACTAGCCCAATAATTGCCATTCCACCAACATTAAACGATAATAGCGGATAATTAGAAACATTTGAAAGGCCCATTAATAAGGACCATAAGCCGAGGGTAATTACCGTAAAACCTAAACCGTTAAATTGGGGAAATTCGTTATGGGGAATATAAGGGAGCATCCAAAGTGATAAAAGTAATGTAATCACTGCAAAGGGGATAATCAAAATAAATAGGTATCGCCACGAGAGGTAATCAAGCATAAAACCTGATACCGCGGGTCCAAGGATTGGTGCACAGTTAAATGCAAGACCAATAATTCCCATTATTCGGCCCTTCTTCCCTGGGAGAGCATAACGAATTGCAAGAACATTGACAAGGGGCATCATCATTCCGGCACCGATTGCTTGGATCATCCGAGCAATTACTAGGAGGTTAAAGGAATTCGCTAACCCGCCGATTAAGGTTCCGCAAAGAAAAATTCCCGTAAAGAAGATAAATAGCCATTTAAATGAAAATCGTTTAATAAGGTAGGAACTAACCGGAATCATTAACGCATTGACTAACATATAACCGTTCGTTACCCATTGAACGTGGGCTTCACTAATATGAAAAACGTCCATAAATGTTGGCAATGCAATATTCATTAAGGTTGAACAAAGAATCCCGAAGAAAGTTCCAAAAACCATTATAATTAGGGCACGCCTAATTCGCTGGTCGCTCAAGAACATCGACTCCTTTTTAGAAAAATTAGCATAACTAATGCAGTAGTTTAGCAGATCTTGATCTAGGTCACAATAAGCATTTGGATTAAACCAGAAATTGTTTGACGCTTTTTATCGACAGGTGTAGATTTTAAATTGAGGTGAGGACATGGAAGAAAAAACAGATATTACGCCAGCAGAATGGCAAGTAATGCGAATTATCTGGACCCTCAGTAAAGCAACTAGTACCCAAGTAATTGAAATCCTTCAACAAAAAGTTGATTGGAAACCCGCAACAATTAAGACATTGCTCCGGCGTCTAGTGGAAAAAGGAGCATTAAAGACAACCCGTCAAGGCCGTGGCTTTATCTACTCCCCATTAATTAAGGAGCAGATTACCATGAACGAAGCCGCAGATCATTTGTTTAACAGCATTTGCGAGATGCATGTTGGTGCTACGCTTAGCCATGTAATAGATGATGCCGTTCTTAGTCGAAAGGATATTGAACAACTTCAAAAATTGTTAGCTGAAAAGAAGAAAAATGCCCCAGAGAAGGTTGAATGCAACTGTGTTCCGGGGATGCCCATGGATTGTGAGTAAGGAGGATCTTATTAATGGCTGAAGAAACAGTACCATCCCCAAGAAAACGTCTTCGGCGGATCATGCAGGTAATGCGTCAATATCACTTTTTGAGCAATTTTTATCATCAAAAAAATCCGGAAGAAGTTTGTCAGGCATTAGAAGAACTCGGCCCAACCTTTATTAAAATGGGGCAAATCCTTTCTACTCGTGCAGACCTGGTAAGCCCAGAATATATAAAGGCCTTACGAAAGCTTCAGGATGATGTTCCGGCTGATAGCTTCGCAAGTGTTAAAAAGACTTTTGAGACGGAAACTGGAAAAAAGATCAGTGAAGTTTTTAAGACATTTGATCAAGAACCATTTGCCTCAGCCTCGATCGGTCAAGTTCATCATGCTGAGTTAAAGGATGGGACGTCGGTAGTTGTTAAAATTCAGCATCCTGATGTTACTAAATTGGTAGATACAGATTTGGCGCTTTTAAAACGGGCGGTTGAACTACTGAAATACGTTCCAACTGGGATTACCGTTGTTGATCCCGTAAAAATCTTCAACGCTTTAAGTGACTCGCTAAGGAGTGAAATTGACACAATTCAAGAAGCAAAAAACGGGGTTGAATTTTACCGCCTTAATAATGGCCAGTCAATTATTCGGGTTCCTAAGGTTTACTTCAAATACTGCGCCCCTAAAATTTTGGTTAATGAATATATGCCGGGGAAGAGTATTAAGTACCTGGCTAACGCTTCATTAAGTACGAACCCTGAACAAGCAAAAGCGCAACGACAGGTTCGCCATGAGATTGCCCAAGTATTAGTTAAGAACTTCCTTAGGCAAGTCTTTGTCGATCACTTCTTTCAGGCTGATCCGCATCCAGGGAATATCTTAATTCGTCACCTGTCTCAGGATGAAGCTCAAACGGACCAGGTTGAGGTAGAAAAGAAATTAGAGAAGCAGATTGGCCCTACTAAAATCAGCTATCAGCAAGAGAAGAGCCTTCCACCATACCGGGTTATCTGGATTGACTTTGGGATGATGGGAAGAATTTCGCCAGCAACAGCGGACGGAATTGCCAAAATAGTATTGGCCGTTAATTCACAGGATATTCATGAGATCGGTCAATCAATTATTCCAATGTGTGAGCAAGTGGGACCGCTTGACGAGCAGAAATTCTATCGGGAACTTGGTAAATTCCTGCGGCCGTACTTGAATGCTGGCCTTGCTGAAATTAATTTCACTAAGATGCTCTATCAGATCGTTCAATTATGTCAAAATAATAATCTCCAGATTCATTCCCAAGTGACGATGCTGGTACGGGCATTTGGGATCCTAGAAACAATTATTGCTAAGCTTGATCCTTCACTTTCAATGTTGGAGGTTGCCCGACCATTTGGTAAGCAGTACTTGAAGCAGCATTTTGATTTGCGTACTCAATTAGATAATAGCTTGTGGGGAAGTTATCGTGCTGTGAAGAATATTACCCAAATGCCAGGGAAGCTGAACACCTTTTTTGATGCAATTAGTGATGGGGATGCTCGAATTAATTTTCATTACGCTGACCAGGAAAATCTAATGAAGTGGCTTAGTCGGATTGTTAACCGGATAATTATTGCAATTATTTTAGCAGCAATCATTGTTGGCTCATCGTTGTTAGTAGAGGGCAGTACTGGCCATCCGCACATCTACCGCCTTGGTGTCTTTGGCTATTCGTTAGCAATCATTATAATTGTCACAATGGCGGTTAGTGAATTAATTCGTCGCTACCGAAAATATCGTCGGCAGAAAAAGGAGTACGGGAAGAAATGATTATTTTAACTCTTTCTTTGTTGATCATTCTCCTGTGGTGGCCGTTACCCAAAAAGAATGAGTGGGCATTATGCTGGACTGGTTTGCTATTAATTTTGATCGGCGGACAAATTGGCTACCCGAAAACATTTACTGCGGTTAGCTTAGGAGTTGCAAGTCTCTTGAGCTGGCTGGAATCAATTAGGGCAATTCTGGTTCGTCATTTTTCAACAGACACACAGCTGCTTAAGTATAATCAGAAGACATTTGCTTTAATGCTCTTGAACCTATTTATCTGCTTACCGCTACTATTTAAGCATCAAGGATATTTTACCTGGTTTAACTACCAGGTAATTTTGACTGCACTAATAGTTAATGGGATTACCACTCTTGGATTAGTAATTTTCTGGGGTGCAATTATTACTGCACAACTCCTTTCAAGACCTGTTAAGGCTGATTATTTAATTGTCCTCGGTGCTGGCTTGCGTCAGGGCAAAGTGCCGCCTGTTCTGGCAGCGCGACTGCAACAAGCTACTGCCTGCTGGAGGTTAAATCATAACGCTACAATTATTGTTACTGGTGGTATTTTGCATGGTGAGCAATTATCTGAAGCCCAAGCAATGGCAAAATATTTGATTAATCACAGAATCCCTCAAGACCGGATTATTTTAGAGGAGCAGGCGATGAATACCTGGGATAATTTACGCAACTGCCAAAGATTATTGCAAAAGCAAGCTGATCCTAAGCAAAAAATTGTCGTTATAACTAGCTCATTCCACGTCTTCAGAACCTTTAATTATTTACGAAAGTTGAAGTTATCCTGGCCGCTTGTTTCTAGCAAGACTCCGTGGAAGCTGCAGCCTTTAACCGTTGTTCGAGACTATCTGGGAATTATTCGTGATCATTATCGTAGTTGGTTAGCCATCCTGCTTGTTCTCCTGGTTATTGCTGAGTTGCTTGGATGAAAATAAGTAGAGACCTGGAAAGACAAAATTTTTCCAGGTCTCTACTTATTTGTTAATGCTTTCGAACTTACCGCGTCTAAGTGTCTAAATCAAGGTTCTCTTTATTTATTTGCATAAACCGAAACTTCAATTAGGTTCTTGGCGGGATCATGAACGTAGATTGAAGTCATTGCCCCTTCAGAACCCTGCTTTTCTACAGGCCCTTCAACAACATCGACGTAATAACTATTAAAGTGGTGAAGAATATCGTCGACCTTATCTCCAGCAACTAAACAAAGGTCAGCTGATCCGACGGTTGGATGATTAGCCACCAATTTAGTTGGTCGTTCAACCTTTTGCAGCCGTATAAGCTGGTGACCACACCGGAGAGTAATTACATCATCATTACTTTGCTGGTCAATTACTGGCATGTCAAAGACTTCATGGTAAAAGCGCATGGACTCTTCAAGATTGCTAACGGTCAATACAATATGATCGATTCTTCGCATTTTCATAACTGATTCCTCTTTTCTCGGCTATTATTATACGATGTTCAGTTTTAGATTGGCAAACAGGAATTCAAAGCGTAAAATCAGTTGGTGGAAATGGAGGATAAAAATGAAAATAAAAAATTTGGTTGCGGTTGCTGCTTTCGCTTTCTTTGGTGGTATTTTTCGCTATCTATTCAGTTTTAATTTAGGTGAATGGGGGATCCTGATCGCTAATCTTGTAGGGTGCTTTTTGTTATCATTTCTTACCTATTATGTAATTGAACGGGATCTTTTAGCCGGTTGGTTGAACTTAGGATTAGGAACGGGATTGATTGGGGCCTTTACAACGTTTTCGTCATTTATTACTAGTGTCTTAAAACTTAGTGAAAGCAATTTTTGGGTTGGCAGTGGTTACTTTCTGGTTAGTCTTCTAGGAGGGTTCTTTGCAGCCATTATTGGTTTTATTTTGGCGCAATTATTGGTAAGGATGGAGGAAGATAAATGATTTTAGTTGGTTTTGGTGCATCATGCGGTGCCCTCCTTCGTTACCTATTTACTTATTTGTGGAAGCAATTGCAAGTCGACTGGCCAGGAGCAACATTACTCATTAACCTTACTGGTGCGTTTTGTTTAGGAATATTAATTCACCGCTTTCCCACTAGTCAGTTTACGATCCTTTTTTGGGAAACCGGATTTTTAGGCGGCTACACAACTTTTTCAACGTTAAACACTGAATTAATTGCAATGTATAATGAGCATCAGTGGCGCAGTTTAATAATCTATGGCACTTTATCATATCTTGGTGGACTTAGCCTTGCTTGGCTTGGAATGCAGCTTTAAGCTTTAAAGAAAAGGGGAAGAGCTTTTGAATAAGGCAGTGCAATCAACGATTCCTGCAGAAATTGAAGTGCGGGGTGGTTGGGTTCATAATTTGAAAAATATTAACGTTAATATTCCGCTACATAAATTTGTCGCAATTTCTGGTTTATCTGGTTCTGGGAAAAGCTCGTTAGCAATGGGAATCCTGTATGAAGAAGGTTCCCGGCGGTACTTGGAAGCTTTATCTACGTATACGCGACGGCGGATCAAATTGGGTGCCCAGGCACAGGTTGATAGCGTTAAACACATCCCGTCAGCACTAGCACTTCATCAACGTCCAGCAGTTCCGTCTGAGCGAGCAACTGTTGGAACAATGAGTGAGATCTTTAATGTAATTCGACTAATTTATTCTCGCTTAGGTTCACCTGTCTGTCCAAATGGCCACCGATTAAAGCCAAGTCTTGAGATAGCACAGGCGATGAGCAAGTCTGGAGACGAAATGGGCGTTTTAACCTGCCCTGAATGCGGCGTGAAGTTTAATGCCTTTTCCGCTGAAGACTTTGCCTTTAATTCTGATGGGGCCTGCAAACGATGCCAAGGAACTGGCCGAGTTCGTGAACTAGACGAAGAAAAACTAATTGGCGATGAGAATCTGACGCTGGATGAAGGTGCAGTGGCTTCATGGCACCTTCCTGGTCGGAATTTTATGCCTCAAGTTGCTGAGCAGGCTGGCGTCCGAATTAACGTCCCCTATAAGGATCTTTCACCTAAGGAAAAGAACTTTGTCTTGAATGGACCAAGCAAGAAATACAAGATGGATTTTGTCTCGGGAACTGGTCGAATCTTTCATGATTTTAATGCCTTGTATGAAAATGCTCATGAAGCAGTTCTTGAGTCGGCAAAGACAAGCAAGAGTGCTCGTGCACAGCAACGAATTAACGAATTCTTTCATTCATCTGTTTGTCCTGTTTGTCATGGGACCCGCTTACGACCGGAACTTCTAACTCAACTAGCTGGCGGAAAAAACATTGCAGAAGTCACTGATTTAACTCTTGGCAAACTTGAACAATGGAAGCAAAAGGTTCTAAGCGAATTGCCAACGAACATGGGTAAAATGGCAACTGCAATCTTTAAGCAATTTGATGACAATCTTCGCCCATTGTTAGAGCTTGGTTTAGACTACCTTTCCCTTTCACGGAACGGTAATACCTTATCAACTGGTGAGTTACAGCGAATTCAATTATCCCGGACATTACGGACACAGACAACAGGCGTTTTGTATGTTCTGGATGAACCGTCGATTGGTCTCCATCCCGATAACATTAACGGTCTCCTTCATGTATTTCATGAACTGGTTGAACAAGGTAATTCACTGGTGGTGGTTGACCATAATATTGATATTATTAGTGCTGCAGATTGGGTGATTGAGATTGGTCCTGGTTCTGGTGCCGAAGGAGGAAAGGTAATTGATCAGGGGACTCCTGCTGAATTAAAGCGGAAGAAAAGTTCACTAATTGGTCCATTTTTGAACGGTAAAGCCCGGATCAAAGTTCGCAAAACATCAAGTAAACGGGCAGCTTCTGAAACTAATTTTACAGTTAGTGACTACTTTAACCTAAAAAATGTTACTGCCACGATTCCAACAAATCAAATTACCGCAGTCACTGGATTTTCGGGTGCGGGGAAAACTAGTCTAATTCTTGATAGCTTAGTTCCGGCTTTAAAAGCTCAAGAGAAAGGGGAACCACTTCCCAAACAGGTCGACAACCTAGATACTCCACTCAAAAGTGTTGTCAGTGTTGATGCTGTTCCGGTGGGAAAGAGTACCCGTTCAACAGTTGCGACGTATACAAGTATCATGGATAATCTCCGGCGGCTTTTTGCGGCTCAACCAGCTGCAAAGGAGAAGCACTGGACTGCAAGTTACTTCTCTTACAATAATAAACAGGGCGCTTGTCCAAACTGTGGTGGGACGGGGATCGTAACCCTTGATATACAATACTTACCGGATATGCAGCAAGTTTGTCCCGTTTGTAACGGTGATCGGTATAATAAAGAAATTCAACAAATTAAGTGGCATGATTATTCAATCGTTGATTTGTTAAACCTCGATGTTCGCCATGCAATTCCGATCTTTAAGGATATACCGAAAATTCAGCGTGAATTAAAGCTTCTTGACGAGGTCGGTCTTGGCTATCTTCATCTTGGTGAAAGTACGCCAACATTATCTGGTGGAGAAGCTCAGCGGTTGAAACTCGTTAAGCATTTGAATCGTCAACAAAAAACAACTCTTTTTGTCTTCGATGAGCCATCGGTTGGTCTCCATCCCCTTGACGTCCAAGTCTTGCTTCAGGTAATGCAACGGTTAATTGATCGGGGAGCAACGATTATTATCATTACTCATGATGTCAACTTAATGGTAAACGCTGATTATTTAATTGATTTGGGACCACGTGGGGGTAGAAATGGTGGACGGATTGTTGCCCAAGGTCATCCAACTAGCCTCATTCATAACCCGAAGAGCTTAACCACTCAGTATCTTGCAGAATTCGTTAGCCATTTCCAAAATTAAAACAACTCTCCAAGGAGGATTCCCTGACTTGGAGAGTTGTTTTAGTTATTCAGTTTCTAACCGTTTTTTATGTTCGTCATCGATCTTTTTTACAATCAGGTAGATACCAATAAGGATTAGGATGCAAATGACGGCACTAATAATTCGTTTGAGACTACCCCGGAAGATCGCATCCCCACCAAAGGCATAGAGAAATGATGTTGGTGCCATTCCTACCAGAACCATTGCCATATATTGTCGGCGGTTGACGTTTAACTGAGCACCAGCGTAATTAACAAGGATACTGGGAATAACTGGGATCATAAAACCAATTGTCAGACCAATAAGGGGATGTTTTTGGTGCATTAATGATTTAATTAGTTTGTTTTGTTTAACCCTTTTTGAAAAATTAATTTTTCTGATCAAGCTCATTACAATACAGTTTCCAAGAACATTTCCCATCCAGTTAATAATAAAGCCAAAGAAGGGGCCGTAACAAAGTCCCGAAAGGATACAAATAACTGAATTTGAAAGGCCGGGAATAGAGTTTAAGACAGCGATTAAGCCAAGGAGAAGTAGAGAATTAGCGATCCCGTGGGCTCTAATCATGTGAAGGAGAATTTCTTTTTCGTGTGGTACGGGGTGGATTAGGACATCAATTTCTGGTTTATAGTTTTGATAAACAAAAATCACAATAATAATTGCTAAGAGAACTCCTAGGGTAATTAGCAATTTTTTGTTAAGAGTCTTTTTTTTCATTGTGTACTCTACTTTCTTAATAATTAAGGCCAGCATCTTTGAAGAGCTGAACGAGCGAATTACGCAAAAGCGGATCATGAGCGTAAATGTATGTGCCATACACGCCCCGCTTAAAAAGAACATTAAGAGAATTCATAATCATTCGTTCTTCAAGAGCTTTAATTTCTTGCGGATCCGTTAGATCATCGCGCTTTTTAAATGCTTCTGAATCGGTATATTTATCGAGATTAATTTGCAGCTTCTTGGTTCCGGGAATTTGACTAATTGGCGGACCAATGATAATTCCCGTATAGTTTAAATCAAAGCCTTGACAGGTATAAATCGAGCCAACCTCATTAATTGTTTGGGGGAGTTCAGCCCAAGGAGTGACCGTATAGTTATATTGATCCCAGGGTAACCTGAATTGTCCCTCTTTAATATAGTGCTTACCGCCGTCAAGGGTTGAAGGGTATCCGGAAGTCGATAAGATTCGTGAAAGGCCAACCTCATCATTTCGCTTAACAATTGCCTGACGCATTTTTTCCGCATCGTCATAAATCCGAAAGTCATAATTTTGATGACTATTCTTTGGAATTGCTGCAAGTTCATATTGATCTGTAAAGTGATTAAACCAGTCGATCAGCTGATCACTAGCGGTCATCCTGAATTGATGATGGAGATGGTACTCTTTATGAGGGTATTGGTGAGTGATTTTTTCAAGCCGTTCAGAAGTCCATAAACTCTTCATTCTTAGAACTTGATATTGATCGAAAACCAAAACAACGACTTTAGCCCGTTTTATAATCTCGACTAACTGATTATCGTGATAAAAATTATTGTAGTGATCAGCTTTCGATAATAGAAGATGAGCTTCGTCAATTACGGCAATATCAATATTTTGCTGTTTCTTATCTAACTGATTAATTAGCGAAGTGGGGCGGGTGAAGTCTTTTTTATAAAGTCCCTTAATTGGGCCGGCAATTTCGCGATAAACTTTTAGAATTTCTGGATGATTAACCAGAAAGTAATTTTTAGTTTTAAAAAATGGCGAAGTTGGATCCTGACGAGCTGCTAGTTGGAATCGTTCGAAGAGGTTTGATAAAACAACACTTTTTCCCGTTCCGGCATCACCATAAATCGTATAGATTGCAGGAAAGTCGTTTTTTAAATGCTTTGCCGCAAATTCAGTAATGGAATTAACTAATTTTTCCTGCTCAGTTGTTAAGGTTTTAAATGGCGATAGTTTTTCGGTAGCTTTATTGGTAAGCTGGTTCAACACACTCATCCCTCTTTTAATAATCATGCTTAATTTTAAATGAGGAAGCGGTATTCGTCAATTTTAGTAATGACGAATTTCTGTAGTGAACTTTAAAAAGTGTTAAAATAAAATAAATGTTTTAAATTATCTTTACAAAAAATATTAAATATCTAAATAAGCAACAAACGATTAGAAAGGGTGGCACAGATGAATCGACATCCAGATTACCTTCTAAACCGGGTTAATGAACCGGCTGATATTAAATCAATGTCTCTTGAACAGCTAAAGCAGTTAGCAACTGAAATGCGTCAGCTGGTTCTTGAGCGGGATGCAGCAATTGGGGGACACGTTGGCCCAAACCTTGGAATTATGGAAACAACGATTGCATATCATTATGTTTTTGATTCTCCTCACGACAAGGTTGTTTGGGATGTTTCTCACCAATGTTATCCGCATAAAATGTTAACCGGTAGAAAGATTGGCTTTATGGATCCAGATCATTATGAGGACATTTCTGGATATACTTCTCCTGAAGAAAGTGTCCATGACTTTTTTGAAATTGGACACACTTCGACATCCGTTTCTTTGGCAGTTGGCCTGGCACAAGCACGTGATTTAATGCATCCTGACTCCACTGATAATATCGTTGCCGTAATTGGTGATGGCTCGCTAAGCGGTGGGTTAGCCTTTGAAGGATTGAATAATGCGGCTAAGCTCCATTCTAATTTGATTATTGTTGTTAACGATAATCAAATGGCAATCGATAAGGATCAGGGAGGTCTTTATCAAGGGTTGAAGGAATTACGTGATACTAATGGTAAGGCAGAGAATAACATTTTCAAATTTATGGGCTTAGACTATAAGTATGTTGCTGATGGTAATGACCTTCAAACAATGATCGATGCCTTTAAGGAAGTTAAGGATATTGATCACCCAATTGTCCTTCATGTTAATACCTTAAAGGGTAAGGGATATAAGCCAGCCGTTGAAGATAAGATGGATTGGCACTGGCAGCCACCATTTGATATTAAAACTGGTGAGGTTAAGAAGCAGGAAAGTACTGAAAACTATAGTGACGCAATCTTGACTGAGTTAGGTCATCAAATTGATGCCGGAGTACCGGTAGTTGCTCTAAATGCGGCTATTCCTGGTGTCTTTAACCTCAAGAAGTTCCAAGCTAAATATCCTGATCACTATTTTGATGTAGGCATTGCTGAACAGGACTCCATTACCACAGCAGTCGCCATGGCAACTGCTGGTGCACGCCCAGTTGTCTTTCAAAATAGTACGTTCCTTCAACGGGCATACGATCAATTGATCCATGATATGGCGCTTAATGATGCACCAGTAGTAATGATTGTCAGAGGTGGGACAATTGCGACGGATTCTGCTACTCACCAGGGAACGTTTGATATTTCAATGATTTCCAACTTACCAAACATTGAATATCTTGCCCCAACGAACGTTGAAGAATTGATTTCAATGTTAAAGTGGGCCCTTAGCCAAACCGAACAACCAGTGATAATTCGAGAACCTGAAAAGAAACTCCTTCACGGAAAAGTTAGTCAGGATGATTACAGTGTTATTCATTATGACGTAGCGCGTGAAGGTAGTGAAGTTGCTATTATGGCTGTTGGTGACTTTTGGCAATTAGGACTTGATGTCTGTGATCAACTGCAAAAGAAGTTAAATATTAACGCAACTTTGATTAACCCGAAGTCCTTAACCGGAATTGATCAAAGTTATCTGCACCACCTTTCAGAAAATCATGATGTTGTTGTTACCTTGGAAGATGGTAACGTTAGCGGGGGCTTTGGTGAGACTATTTCTCGTTATTATGGACCTAAAGCAATGAAAGTCTTGAACTTCGGTGCTCCTCGTGAATTTGCTGATAACGTTCCACTAGAAGTCCTTTATGAGTGGTATCATTTAACACCAGATCAAATTGTTGATGACATTGAAAAGGTTATTCACGCCCTTTAAAATAAAATTTTTTTCGTGCAAAAAGAGATTCCTTCCGTATTGGTATTATGTAAGCCAATTTGGGAGGAATTTTTTAATGAGTAATAAAAAATCAATTATTAAGCAATGTGTTGGGATTACTTCCGCAACAGTTCTAATGACAATGGCAGTTTCGGTTGGCACTGGTCACGGTGCAAGTCAGAAACCAAGTCAAATCACCAGTAGCCAGCAGCTAGACAATCAGAATGAGATTCGTCAAATTACGAGGATCATTAAAATTGATGATCCTTATAAGGGGATGCAGACGGTTAAGCAGACGGTCACTTTTAAAAGGATTGCTAATAATTGGCAACCACAGGCACCTAGTATTTGGCCGTCATTTTTTACACCAAATTATGACGATTTTGAACCAAGTATTCTGCAGGTGCAAGCACAGCCAGTATCAGCAGATGATTCTGATCAAACCATTTCAGTAACATATCATCAATATAAGATTACAGATCGGGAACGGTTAGTTGAAGCTCGACCATCATTTTATGGCTATGATGAAAACTTTAAATTTACGGGAAAGGTTTTGAATACTACGACACTTAAGGTTGGTCAATGGTATGATGTTCCTCCTGCACCAAAGGGATTTGAATATTGTTTTCCTGAGTCAGTGCCAAAGCGCCTTAAGCTATACCAAAGTAGACAAGAACCATTTAAACTTGTAATTCGGCCGCTTCAAAAGCTTAACGAACAACCAGGAGGAAAAAAGGACGATCAGGAAGCAACAAACAATGAACAACTAATCACTCAGCCAGAAGAAAAGAAGTTGGTAACCACTGGAAGCCAAACGGAATTACTAACTAGTAATGATAGTGAAACGCAAACAACCGTAGCTCAACAACAAGATCAGGGACAGCAGACAGCTCCTCCAAGCAGTAAGGATGAAGAGACTCAAAGTAAGCAGTTGGGAAAAGATACTGAAAGCCAAACGGATAACCATGAAATTAGTACCAGTGATACTCAAACTGAGGAAGTTAACGTTGAACAGCAAGAAAGTCAAACTGATGAAGTGCAAAAAAATGATCATGCTACCCAAACAGAGTTAGTGGATGAAAAACAACCGAACCAGAGTAGAATTGAGGAAAAGGTTGATCCGGTGTCACAAGTTGCCTTAATGGGGGATGACCATCGCCCTAATCATGCTAAACATGAAAGTAAAAATAATGCTAATAAGGTAGCCAAAGAAACCCAAACAGAAGCAGTTCTGCGTCCTAATTCAGAATCCCAGAAAGAACAAGAAACCCAAACAACAGAAGCCAAACCGGAAACTGATAACCAGCAAGTGGCAGAATCGACGCAACATGATGTCCAAACACCTCGCAACCAGCAATCTGACAATGAAGAAACGTCAATGAGAGATGCGGATATTCAAAAAATTCTTGATCAAGATTCAGCTTCTTTAAGAGAATTAGGCAGTAGCAAGAATAAGGATAAACGACAAAAAACAAGTCTGCCACAAACCGGGAACCAGACAGATAATCGAACAACATTTGTTGGGTTAGTAATCACTGGACTAGTTACCATTATTACAATGCTTTTCTGGAAGCAACGAAGGAAAGAATAAAAAAATATTAAAAAAGACTTGCATTTTTAATTTTCTAATAGTATTCTAATGGCATTGAAAGAAATGAATTGGAGGAATTAATTATGTCAAGTCAAAAAGCAATTATTCAACGTCTAACCTCCACCTCAACCACAACAACAACTACCGTGGTTGAGTACCTTTAATATTTAATAAATTCTGTAAGTTAACAGCTATCCAGAAGTTACTCAACCGCCTATCAAATGATTTGAACCTGGTTGAGAGGGACTTTTTGGGTAGCTTTTTTAGTTGAAGGAAATGAGGAGTTAGACATGAGTGAAAATAAAGCAAAACTAAATCGGACGATGACGCCTGGACAGATGGAAATGATTGCGATTGGTGGAACAATCGGTAGTGGTCTTTTCATGGGGGCTACTTCCACTATTAAGTGGACTGGTCCTTCCGTTCTGCTGGCATATGCCTTTGTTGGCTTAGTTCTTTATGGTGTTATGCGGGCTCTTGGAGAATTAATTTATATTAGTCCAGGAACTGGTTCCTTTGCGGATTACGGTTCAAAGTATATTCATCCAGTTGCTGGATATTTAACGAAGTGGAGTAACGTCTTCCAATTTATTATTGTTGGGATCTCTGACATTATCGCAATGAGTCAATACCTAAATTATTGGTGGCCAAACCTTCCAGACTGGATTTCTGGATTAATAATGATTATTATTTTGACGTTAGCAAACCTAGCATCAGCAAAAGCATATGGCCGACTGGAATTCTGGTTTGCGATGATTAAGGTTGTCACGATTATTGCCATGATCATCCTAGGCTTATTGGTTATCGTTCTTGGGTTGGGTAATAACTGGCATCCAGTTGGAATCTCTAATCTGTGGTCCCACGGTGGTTTCTTCACTGGTGGCTTTATGGGCTTTATGTTCTCACTATCAGTAATTGCAGGTTCTTACCAGGGAATTGAGTTATTAGGGATCACTGCTGGTGAAGCTGAATCACCGCGGCATGCGATTGTAAAATCAGTTAAGTCTGTTATCTGGCGGATTTTAATCTTCTATATCGGTGCAATTTTCGTAATTGTTTCTATTTACCCATGGAATCAATTGAAGTCAGTTGGTTCACCATTCGTTGAAACCTTTACGAAAGTTGGGATCACTGGGGCAGCCGGAATCATTAACTTTGTTGTTTTAACGGCAGCTCTTTCTGGTGCTAACTCTGGTATTTACAGTGCTAGTCGGATGCTGTTCAAGCTTTCTGTTGATGGGGAAGTACCAAAGTTCTTTAGTAAGCTTTCTAAACGGGTTGTTCCTAATGTCGCAATCCTCACGATTTCTTTCTGGATCTTCCTTGGCTTTGTTGTTAATGAATTAATGTCAATCTTTAGTTCTGCTGCTCAAAATATTTTCGTTATTGTATATAGTTCTAGTGTTCTTCCGGGTATGGTACCATGGTTTATCATTCTCTTGTCTGAGCTTCACTTCAGAAAAGAACATCCTGAACAACTTAAGGATCACCCATTTAAGATGCCGCTTTATCCGGCTTACAACTACTTTAGTCTGATCGCTCTAACGGTTATTCTCCTCTTCATGTTCTTTAACCCCGACACTCGGGTTTCAGTATCAGTTGGTGTTATCTTCCTGATCATCATGAGTATTATCTACCGTGTTCGAGTGCACGAAGGAAAAGAAAAGTAAAAAGATTAATTAAGGCAGCTTTTGTAAGTCCCCTTAAACAGGATTTACAAAGCTGCCTTTTAATTTTGCTTTACTGCGCCAGTTGAATAGTTAATCGTAATATTTCTTTGGACATTTGGCACAAAAACATTATATTCTAAAGAGCCATCGCTAGATTTAGCTTCGATGTGAGCACCAGCCGGAACAATATTATTACCGTCATAAATATTTGTGACCCGGTAGCGAACTTGTTTATTTTGATCTAGTGCTTTTCGGACCAGACCTTCATAGTAGTTTTGTCCTGTTGAATTTTTATTTCGTGCTTCATTTGCCCAGGCAGTTTGCGTGGCAATATTAGATGGATTTGATTCGGATGCATCAAATCCATGAATACCGCCAACTAGCGCATAACCAAGAAGGTGTCCCCGATCGTATGCGTGATTGTACCCACCCTTAAGATTATGAGCCTGAAGAAAACCAGCTGGTCGCCAATTCGTAGCACCATTCCCAGTAGCAGTTCGATTTTTATATTGACGAGTTGTTCTGTTTAACCAGGCATCACCTTGCCAGGCTCTTCCTTGGCGGTCAAGATGATTTACAGCATAGGGAGCACTTGCAATCTTAGCGTTAAGATTAGTTTGGTTATTATTAATAATAAATGCACCAGCTTTATTCCAAGTAATTGCAGTACCAAGTTGTTGGCGAACAGCCGGAGTCAAAACTGAACTAGCCTGTTCCTGAGTTGGTGGCAATGTTTTTTGATAGCTGTGACTAGTTTTCTTCCAGTATGCAATTTTACTAATATGGTTTAATGAAGCACTCGTTAGCTTAGGCTGCTGGATAACTCCAGTAACTATTAATAAACCAACAAGAGCAAATAAAAGGTGATAGAGTCGTTTTCTAAATTTCATAAATTTACTCCATTTCTCATGATTTCAATATCTATTTTACTAGTTTGAACATACGTTTGGAATGATTATTTAGAATTAATTTATAAGTTCATTTTGCTTAATAAAATTGACACTTTCAACCGCTTTCACTAAAATTAAGGTAGTTATGATGCACTTGTTTACTGAGAAGGGAGTCGTCAAAATGTATTATTCAAACGGGAATTATGAGGCCTTTGCTCGGCCAAAGAAGCCTGCTGGCGTCGATAAGAAACACGCCTACATTATTGGTGGTGGGTTAGCTGGCTTATCAGCAGCCGTGTTTTTAATTCGTGATGCTCAAATGCCGGGTGAGAATATTCATATTTTAGAGGAATTACCAGTTGCCGGTGGTTCACTTGATGGTGAAGATCGTCCTGGAATTGGTTTTGTTACTCGTGGGGGACGGGAAATGGAGAACCACTTCGAGTGTATGTGGGACATGTACCGTTCAATCCCATCACTTGAAATTCCAGGTGCTTCCTACCTTGATGAATATTACTGGTTGGATAAGGAAGATCCAAACAGCTCTAACTGTCGTTTAACCTATAACCGGGGGAATGAAGTTCCGTCGGACGGTAAATATGGCCTAAGTAAGAAGGCAATTAAAGAGTTGACTAAGCTTATTATGACTCCTGAGGAAAAGCTGGGAAGGGAGACCATTGGCGAATACTTCTCTGATGATTTCTTTGAAAGCAACTTCTGGGTTTATTGGTCAACAATGTTTGCGTTTGAACGGTGGCACTCCTTAGCCGAAATGCGTCGTTACATGATGCGGTTTATTCACCATATTGATGGTTTACCGGACTTCACTGCACTGAAATTTAATAAGTATAACCAATATGAATCAATGACCAAGCCGCTATTAGCCTACCTGAAAGATCATCATGTCAAGATTGAATATGATACCCAGGTAAAGAACGTTATTGTTGATACTCAGGGTCATCAAAAGCACGCTAAGCGGATCTTATTAACTCAAGCGGGTAAAGATAAAGTCATTGAATTAACGGATGATGATCTAGTCTTCGTCACAAATGGTTCAATTACGGAAAGTTCTACCTACGGAAGTCACCATCAGGCAGCTCGACCAACACAAGCACTTGGTGGCAGTTGGAAATTATGGGAAAATCTAGCTCGACAGTCAGCTGATTTTGGTCATCCTGACGTCTTTTGTAAGAATCTTCCGGGAAGAAGTTGGTTCATTTCCGCTACCGCAACCGTTAAGAATCCGCAAGTTGAACCGTATATTGAACGGTTAACTAAACGGGATCTCCATGATGGCAAAGTTAATACTGGTGGGATCATTACGGTTACGGACTCTAATTGGATGCTTTCCTGGACGATTCACCGTCAACCACACTTCAAGAAACAAAAGGAAAACGAAACCATTGTTTGGATTTATGGCCTGTACTCTAATACAAAGGGGAACTATATTAAGAAACGGATCGTTGATTGTACCGGTGAGGAGATTACCAAGGAATGGCTATACCATCTTGGGGTTCCTGAAGCATTAATTGATGATTTGGCTAAGGAAAGTTCAATTAATACTGTTCCGGTATATATGCCATTCGTCACTAGTTACTTCATGCCACGGGTTAAGGGCGACCGTCCAGATGTTGTTCCGGAGGGTTCTGCTAACCTGGCATTCATTGGTAACTTTGCCGAGTCACCTAGTCGTGATACCGTATTTACCACGGAATACTCCGTACGGACTGCAATGGAAGCTGTTTACACTCTATTAGATGTTGACCGTGGTGTCCCAGAAGTCTTCAACTCCATTTATGATCTTCGGGAACTAATGCGGGCAATGTATTACATGAACGATAAGAAACCGTTAAAGGACATGGATTTGCCAATTCCAAAGATTGTTGAAAAGCCGCTATTAAAGAAGCTCCAGGGAACGTGGATTGGTGAATTAATGGAGCAACAGCACTTACTATAAAGATGAAAGAAGCTGGAAATTTCCGGCTCCTTTTTTATATAGCTTATCGGGGAACCACTTGCAAAAAGGGATTAAATAGTCGAAAATAAAACTAATATATTTATTGATAGTAAAGGATTATGGTCATGACAGAAACTGCTGATATAAGAAAAATTCATATTGTTTTTGATGGTCAAGAAACGCCACCGTTAAAGATCCACCAATTATTTGATTCACAAAAATACGATCAATTAATTGCGGTAACTGGGGAGATTACTGCTGACTTTATTAATAAGTACCTTAGTAAGTTTATCAGTATTGATGTGGCGTTAAGCTCTCATTCAACAAGTGAATTAAGTGCTGATGAGATGGTGACGAAGGTTGCACTTACCAGCGCTCTCCTTAGTTCAGCAAATAAAGAAGCTGCTAAACTCTTTTCAGCGCTAACAAGTGATAATCAAACCAATGTCCTCAATAATCTTTTTCGCGTATCAATCGCGCCAACTCAGGTTATTCATTCTAAGTTTTACTTGTTAAGCAATTCAACCACCCATGATACCCGTGTGATTCTTGGAAGTGTGGATTTAGATGAGGCTTCATTTGATGCTCACCGAAATCAATTTGAAGAAGTATTGGTATTTGATAATGATGTCCGCTTATACCAAAACCTTGCTGACCATTTTAAGAAGGATTTAAGGCCAGTCTTGAAGCCCTTCTTTACTTCGAATTTAGTAAAAGCAGCTCAAAAGCAGGTTGAAGAGGGAAAAAAGGATCAGGATAGTGGTAAGCAATCAGGTAAGGGGCCGGTTATCCTTGATAATGAGACAACAGATAAGATCGCCGAAACAGACATGGTGGATCTATTGAAGCATGATCTTCAGCGTGACATTGACCATAATCTTGTTCCTGAAATGATCACAAAGTCAATGCGCGATATTACCATGGATCGTTCTCAAGCAAAGGAAAAAATTGCCAAGCAGGTTAAGCAACATGATACGATCTATACTTTGCAAAAAGAAGCGGTCTCTCCTCGGGCAGCTAAGCCGAAACTAAAAACTCGAGAAAAAATTACCAAGCAGGTTCAGGATGCTTTGATCAGTGGAATGTCACCACAACAACGGGATGCCGAGAAAAAGTACACAACTTTCCTGTACGATCGACCAATGGAACGGAACATTGCAAATAACAATAGTGGCCTTTATGTTCCTAATGATACGGGAACACACCCAATCCCGTTCGGCAAAATCGCGACTATTTCTGAAATCCGTGACGGTTTAAGGAGTATTGATGCCGTTATGAAAGGTTACCAGCAGTTTGTCGTTGATTATGATGCTGATTATGGGAAACGGTTCTTTGAAGCAATTTTGTATAGCTTTACTGCACCATTTTTATGGGAAATTCGTTCTAAAACTAGTTTGAATCCAGAAGATGGAAATGACGTTCCTAATTTCTTAATTTTAGGGGCAACAGCTGGTTCAGGGAAGTCAACCCTTCTCCGGATTATTAATCAGCTTACGTGGAATACCGATCGCTCATTAATTGACTTTGGAACGATTTACCCGTCCCAAACCCCGCAAAAGAAGGCAAAGACTGTTGAAGCGATGGAACATTATATGAAACTCGGTAGTTCATACCCGGTTTTGTTAGATGAAATTGAACCATACTTCTTCCAACAAGATCAATATAGTCGGCACTTGATTGTTGACACTATGAATGAACTTGTAAACCATCCCCACCCAATTGCTCCATTAATTGGAACAACTAATTATGACTCAGGCTTTACCATGCTTCGGGAAACCGCTCGGCGTACTTATTACCTGCAAATTGATAAGGTCATTGATGAATCACAAAAAGGAGCAGCTAACCAGTATATCTTTAATGTTCGAAAGACGTTGAATAACACGCTTTTTAAGGATTTTGTAATGCGGATGGCTAACCTTCTTGAAGATGATGAAACACCATGGCGAGACTTCAATTCAGCTACGGGAAGACTCGATTTTCTTGCTATGACTAGGCAGTTATTTAAGAACTATTATGAAATGGCTAATCTTCCATTGCCCGATTACTTCTCCGAGACAATCTGTGATGACTTTAAGGAAAGTTCGCGAAATCGGTGGGCTAAACTTTACCTGACCCAGCAAGATGATTTCCAGTATCGTCAGGGGGATGATAGTTTGCTATTCGATATTTCAAAGCTGAACACGTTTAACGGGTTTACGGCTGATAGTATTGAAAAATACCGGAATGCTTTGCCGATCGAACTATGCGTAGACGGAATTAATGGTAAACGGGGGAAGTTTGTTGAAATCAAGGCTCCGGAATTCTTCCGTTGGATTGGTGAACATAATCCTTACGAGAAAGAAACCACGGTTGTGAATAATGATGAGCAGTCAACTGCTACTGTTGAAGAAGAAAAGCCAAAGAAGAAAGGGTTCTGGGCCCGTTTGTTTGGTTAAAACGAACCGAGATGATAATGAATGCGACGGCTAGTAAAGAGCTTTGCTGCAATTATTAGTATTTTATTAATACTAGTATTAATTATTCAATTTATCGTACTTTTGCCGTTACCTAATCATTCATTACGAACTAGCAACGAGCGATCAACTATTCGTTATAGTGAAACGCCAACAGTAATGATTCCCGGCTGGGGAGGCAATACAACCACTTATCGTCGAATGACCCGATACTTTGAAAAACATAATTATGCGCAAAAGGTAATGACAGTTTGGGTTTCGCCAACTGGAACTGTTAAGACTGGTGGCGATTTCCATCAGCAGAAAAATTCCCTTATTCAAGTGCTATATAATTGGAATTATAATGCTTCCTACCATCCTCAGGTTCACCAACTAACTAGAGTACTCCAACTTCTTCATGATCGTTACCACATTAAACGAATGAATGTGATTGCTCACTCCTATGGGGGAACTGAATTTATTCATGCCTATATGGGTTCAAAACAACTGCAAAAAGATATTCAACTCCGCAAAGTTGTTTTTCTCGGCGTACCGGTTGAGGAAAGCTTTGGGGTTAAAGTTAAATTTGTTCCTAATTTAAACCGTAAATCAAAGGATCGTAATTTCCGGCAGTTAGGGTGCCAAATGAGGAAGTGGCGTCCTAATTCTACCGTTAAGATTCTTAATATAATGGGTGGGAACGACGAGGAAGTCCCATGGATCCAATCTGAAATGCTTCAATCACTTGTTAAAATTCATCCAGAGATCCGTTATCAGCAAGTAGTTGTTCCGAAAACTAACCATTTTCAGCTTCATGACCGAAAAATAATTTTACAACGAGTTGGCCAGATGCTATGGGGGAAAGATTAATATAAGGACGTGATTTAATGCAAAAAGAGCATGGTCAAGTGACCGGAATCATTTGGTGCGGTCCAGAAGATTTAGCGGTTTATCAACTAGTTAAACAATATGCAGAAAAGCAATCATTAACGGTTTCTGCAGCGGCTAAAGAATTGGTAAAAATTGGCCTTAAAGACGTAATGACAAAATAAAACAGAGCATTGCTACTTCTTTCTCTTAGTTAGAGGACAGAATAGCAAAGCTCTGTTTTTGTTTTTACTTATTTTTTAGGTAAAATACCAAGCATATTAATAGTAGTAAGACAATAATTGCTAAACGCGGGTTTAATTTGAACAACTCATGCATTGCATGGACTTGACCGATACCAACAGGTAATGAAGGTAACAATAAGACCAACTCCTTATAGTTAATAGGTGGTTGGTCTTATTATCAGCATTTTGCTAAGAAATTGCAACTGATAGCTACTAGTTAATATCTTGCGTTTTCCTAGCCCGATCTTGAAGCCTAAAGAAAAGGATTAGGGCAATTACGACCAAGACAAGTGTAAAGTAAATTCCATAATGGAACCCATTAGTAAATTTAACGGCTGCAGCACCATTAATATTTTTTTGACCAAGTTCGAGGAAACTAGTCGCAAATGCGGTTGCCAATGCGCCAACAATTTGCTGGAGAGTATTGAGAATTGTACTTCCGTCTGCAGATTCGAGGCCATTTAGGGAATTTAGCGAACTAGTTTGTGCAGGAGACATTGCAAGGGGACAACCAATCATTAGAATGACATGAGCCGCAATGATATAGCCAACTGATGAATGTTCCGAGGTGCAAGCGAACATAATGGCTCCTATTAACGCAATAACTAAGCCAAATATTACTGGTTTCCTAGCACCGATATTATCGTAAAGTCGTCCGGCAAGGGCAGATGTAACGGCATTAATCACTCCCCCAGGAAGCATAATCATACCAGTAAGAGCGACCGGAATTAACAAACCATTTTGCAGGTAATTTGGTAATAAGTACATTGCAGAAAGGATGATCCCGAAATCGAGCATCACTAATAAAGCTCCTGTTCTAAAGGCAGGAATCTTAAATAACCTTAAATTAAGAATCGGTTCCGTTAAGTGGAGTTGGCGGTGAACATAGAATCCTAGAACAACTACCCCGACTATTAGTGCTGAGAGAACAGGGACTGATAACCAGCCATCACGACTAGAAAGACTAGCGCCAATAACTAAACCGGAGAAGCCAATTGCGGATTCAATAATGGAAAGCCAATCAACGTGTGGCTTTGTAATGTTATTGACGTTCTCTAATGAAGTCATCGCGAAAATTAACGCTAAGGCTAAGAAAGGAATAAATAACCAGAAGATCCAACGCCAGGAGAGTTTAGCAAGAATTAGTCCGGTAAGTGTTGGACCAATTGCTGGTGCAAACATAATCACTAATGCACAAATTCCTAGAACAGCACCAAGTTTTTGGGGCGGAAAGATTTGCATTGCTACGGCAAACATTAACGGGAGAATCAAACCAGTTCCAATCCCCTGTACCATTCGGCCAATTAGCACTCCCGGGAAATTATTTGCACAAGCAGAGATAACCGCTCCGATAATAAAGCTCGCTAAACCAAAGATAATGATCTGACGAGTTGTAAACCATTTTGAAATTAGGCTTGATAAGGGAAGAATAATTCCAATAACAAGCATATATCCAGTAACTAACCACTGAATTGTTGCCATATTTACACGTAAGGACAACATTAACTTGGGGAGTGCAATATTAAGTGAGGTTTCACTTAGCATCCCCACAAAAGCCCCTAATAGCATCGCTACCATTGCTAGTTTAGGATGCGAAAGCTGCTTTCGTGCAGTATTATTTTGAGTATTATCCATTATATATCTTCACTCCTTTACTCAACGATTGATTAGTCTACCAGATTTAAAATTTTTTCGTAAGCACTTTTTTCATTCATATGCTAAAATATGATCTGATTGTTTTAATTAGAGGAGGAAATTTCGTGGGTCAAAAGACAAAGACTGTTTACTTCTGCGCCGGTTGGTTTACAGATAATCAAAATAAGGCTTATAAGGATGCAATGGAAGCAATTAAGGAAAATCCAACGGTTGATGTAGAAAATTCATATGTTCCATTAGAGCATCAATATAAGGGGCTTAGGGTTGATGAACATCCTGAGTTGTTAGAGGACCGTGAATGGGCAACAGCCACCTATAATGGTGACCGAGTTGGTGTTTCAACCAGTGATTTATTATTAGCTGTTTATATTCCTAAAGAAGAAGATGTCGGAATGGGTGTTGAACTGGGGATGGCTTCCGCACTTGGTAAGCACATCCTGGTTGTTATTCCAGATGAAGATTGGGGAAAGCCGATTAACCTGATGAGTTGGGGAATTGCTGACCAATTCATTAAAATGTCTGAATTAGCGTCTTTTGATTTTAACAAAACAGCCTTTAACTTCTATGATGGGGCTGTTTACTAATTTAACGAGCCAAGACTAAAAAAACAGTGTCCACGATATAAGAATTGGTGAGACACTGTTTTTTATTTTTTAAGTTTACATAATATATTTTCAATTGTTAACGTAAGAATTGATTCTCAATTTCATAAAGTAAACCATCATGATTGTTATCACGTTGAGTAATCTGGTCAGCAACTCGCTTTAAGTCAGGGGTAGCGTTTTTCATTGCGAAGCCGGTACCACTTTCTTGGATCATTTCAAGATCATTGCTAGTATCGCCAAATGCAATCACGTCAGCAAGACTTCTACCAGGGAAATGACTAATCAGTTCTTTTAGTCCAGCTGCCTTGTTCACCCCATATGGTAAAATATCGATTCCACAGGCACCGCTATAAGTAGCCTGGACCATTTTAGGGAAAGCGTTGTTGATGGATTGAATTACTCTTTCAATTGCTGATAATTGCGGATGACTTTTAAACCAATTCAGGTTAACGTTATATATCGGTTCGTTAACCTGGGCGAGTGATGAGAAGTAGTGGTGATGGGGGTAGAATGGTACGGGAACATCTTTGAATTTGCTGCCAATAAAGGTATTTGAAGCCCCCGAAAGTGAAAAGAGATCCGGATGATAATTTTGCTGAACAAGAAACTCAATTAAATCTTTTAGTAGAGGTTGTGGATGGACATGGCTGATTACATCTTGCTCATTGATGACTATCCGGCCACCGTTTTCGGCAACAAATGTATCCACTGGGCATCCCTGGAAAATTGATTGAACAGCATCGTAGCTATTTCCCGTCGCAACGATTAGAAGAATTCTCTTGTTGAGAAGTTCCTGATAGTCACGGTTAAAGCGTTGCCGATCAAAATGATCATGGTCGTCGTATAAGGTGCCATCAATATCAATTGCGATGAATTTTTGTGGTAACATGGTATCCTCCTTTTTACTAGAGATTAAATTCTCTAGTTTTATCAATTACTACTTACTATTTTACTAGAAAAGGATTAAAATAAATTATGTAAGGCGCCCTTAGTGTAATGGATAGCACATGAGATTTCGGTCCTCATGATCCGAGTTCGACTCTCGGGGGGCGCATTGTTAATAAAACTTGATAAATCTTGAAGAGTCTATAATCGTTGATAATTAAATGGTTGTAGACCTATTGTTTTTTTAGGAATTCCCAAAAAACATCAAAAAATTTAATTTCTGCATATATATGTGAGCAGAATTATAGTTTATTTAAGCAAAAAAAGTCGATCATTTATTTGATCGACTCTTTTCATAAATACCTGACTTTGGCGCAAGGCCTCCATCAGTTAACGGTCTTACCGTTAATTCAATACATATATAATACTATTTTATATTTAAGTGGTCAATCATTTGAGTAAGTATTGTGAAAAAGGTGTTCAGCTTAGTATTGTCAGCGTACCACTCTTTGTGACGGTGAAATCGTTTAATAAGCCTTTTTCCTTGTCTGATACGGTGTTCGCTCATTTTTTTACTTTCGATAATCTTGTGTAAGTAAAATAGCGAAATTAAATTATTTACTTTCAAATCTTGTAAATATCCATTTGAAACACCCATTAATCTTGTAAGAGGCAAGTTTAAAATAATAATTTACATTGTCTAGCATATATCGTGCGTCTTTAGTAGTTGTAATTTCAAACTTAATCCCTTTTTCTTGCATATGCTTAACAAGTTGAGCACTGTTTAACATTGGCTTATCCATTGGTGATATTACCTCACTTTTGTATTAATTAGTTTTTTAACGTCGATCATTTTGTTAGGCATAGGACGTAAATTGAATATATTTTTCAATAGAATAAAAGCATTTTTCTCGACATTAATCTATTAAGTATGGTTATCTTATAAGTGTAAAACAATCATGACTTTAAGGGGGCGAAATCTCATGAATCAAGAACAGAAAAAAGAAGCATTAGCAAAATTAACGCCAACACAATATGCAGTTACCCAAAAAGCGGCAACGGAACGGCCATTTACAGGAAAGTACGATCATTTTGATCAACCTGGAATTTATGTAGATGTTGTCAGTGGTGAACCGTTGTTTTCTTCCTTAGATAAATATGATGCGGGATGTGGCTGGCCATCTTTCACGCAACCAATTAAGCACCGGGCAGTTAAAGAAAAACGTGATCAATCATTTGGAATGGAAAGAACTGAGGTCCGCAGTAAAGATAGTGATTCTCATTTAGGACATGTCTTCACCGATGGTCCGCAAGATCGTGGTGGATTACGATATTGCATCAATTCTGCCGCATTGCGATTTATCCCGGTTGACCAATTAGTTGCTCAAGGATATGGTGAATATCAATCACTTTTTAAATGAAATCTATTATAATTTAAATAGTAACATTAAGGAGTGTGATGACGATGGAATTGACCGGGATTAAAGAGATTGCAAATATTGGTGCTGGGACAATGGGTCACGCAATTGCTCTTCAATTTGCAATGAACGGTTATAATGTCAAAGTTTATGATCGTGAACAAACGGGACTTCAGCGTGGCAAAGAGCTAATTAGTCATGATTTGAAAACATTTGTTGACGCTGGAATGGTTACAGAAAAGCCGGAAAAAATTTTAAGCCGATTAACTTATACAACTAATCTTACTGATGCTTGTCAGAATGCGGATTTTGTAATTGAATCAATTGTCGAGAACGAGGAGATTAAGAAGTCGGTTTGGACGGAAATTGAGAAGATCGTTAAAGAGTCAGCAATTTTGGCAACTAACACTTCGGGATTAAGTCCAACTGCCTTACAAAGTGTCCTTCAGCATCCAGAACGGTTTGTCGTTGCTCACTTTTGGAATCCTGCCCAATTGATGCCGTTAGTTGAAGTTGTTCCTGGTAAGAACACTAGTCAAGAAACGGTTAATGTGACGGTCGAACTCATGAATAAGATTGGTAAACACGCAGTACCACTTAAGAAGGAAGCACTCGGCTTTGTCGGTAACCGAATTCAGTTAGCGGTCTTACGTGAGGTCTTCCATATTATTGACCAAGGAATTGCTAGTCCAGAGGCAGTTGATGACATTGTTAAATATAGTTTGGGACGCCGCTGGAATTTAGTTAGTCCAGTTGCCAGTGCTGATCTCGGCGGGTTAGATGTTTTTAAGAATATTAGTTCATACTTATATGCAGACTTAGCTAACGAAACCGGAACGGATCCAGCACTTGCAAAAAAAGTCTCTCAAAATGAATTAGGATTAAAGACAGGGAAAGGATTCTTTGATTGGCAAGGGGATGCCAGCAAGAAAATTGTTGAGCAACGTGACCAAGCTCTCCTTAACCAGCTTAAAGATGATCAAAAATAATTGCTGAAATAAAATTAGCTCTCAGAGGAAATTAAATGGACAACTACATGTCTAACTGATTTTCATTGCGTCTGAGAGCTAATTTTAGTTTTAAATGGAATTATAGACAAAGAGCGATTCTAAAGGCATAAATTTCTGAAGCGGAAGTGTTATTTGTATATAATAACACTTCATAAATCCTGATATAATAGGATTGTGTTTTAAATAAAATAGGAGATGTGTTATTATTGTGAATAACGGAATAATAACATTACTAATGTTAGGTGGAGAAAATGAAACAATTAGTACTACCAATTAAGGATTCGAATATTCTTGCTGATGTTCAAGACACACTCCTTCACAATTTTAAGGCTGGTCGACGGAACTACACCATTTTTCAAGTTGGTAAGGCGACCTTGCTACGGGTTAGCGACGTTTTACGTTTAAAACAATCAGATGTCTTTGAAGAAAATGGTCTGTTGCGAGAACACGCCTTTATTAAGGATAAGAAAACCGGTAAACAGAATACGCTATATTTACGACCGGTGAATAACGATTTACTAATGTATCAGCAATGGTTAAAAAAGATGCACCTTGAAGGGACAACCGAATGGCTCTTTCCATCAACTACAAGACCGACGAAGCACATTGATGAGCGACAATTCTATAACATAATGCATGAAGTCGGTGAATTATTAGATATTAATTACTTAGGGACACATACGATGCGCAAAACTGGTGCATATCGGGTTTACGTTCAAAGTAATTACAATATTGGCTTAGTGATGAGCCTACTTAATCATTCTAGTGAAGCAATGACGTTAAAATACTTGGGACTTGACCAAACCAGTCGGGAGCAGATGTTAAATAAGATTGATTTTGGCTAGTTTACATAATATTAATTAGTTATCAAAAAAGAGGATGAGAAAAGACGTTTAGCTTTTTCTCATCCTCTATCCATATTTAGCGATCTCCGAACTTATAGAGTCTAATCGCGGGAATTAACTGAGAGACTCGAGCCTAACTACGAACGATTCTGATGAGTTCATCATCATTCATCGTTCTAGGTTAGTCAACCGTCCCTCCAAGAAAGTTAATTCCCAGCTTCTTACTTAACAATGATTACTTCCGAATTATGTCTTGCCTTATCGCTTAGTTCTACACCAAGCCCGGCATTCGTTGAAACTTCGTAGACACCATTTTTAGCTATTAACGGTTTGATTAATGTTTCTCGGTACGCTTGCTTTAATGTGATTTCATGATTTTCGTGGATGAGAAAATTGGGCATTGCTGCTTCAAACTGGAGTGCTGCAGCTGTCGCGATTGGACTACCGCAAACATGAAGCTGAAGATTAATATCATTAACGAGAGCAAGACTATTGATTTGGCGAGCCATGGTAAAGCCACCGCAAGTTCCCAAATCGGGTTGAACAATTCCAATATTTCGTTGACGAATGTATGGTGCAAATGACTTAGCTATTGTAAGGTGTTCACCGACAGCCAACGGTATTGAAGTTTGATCAGCAATAGTATCGTAGTCATGGGGATCGATTGTTGGTACCGGTTCTTCAAAGTAATAAATTTTTAGCGGTAAGAGTCTATGTGCCAGTTGAATTGCAGATTCAACCCTTAAATTGGCATGGCAATCAAGAATTAATTGTTTATTTGGACCTAATGCCTGACGAACAGCAGCAGTTCGCTCATATGCTCGGTTTAATTGTTCTTGAGTTAGTAATCCACGTGATGAAAGGGTGGTATTATCCGTTTCTTGGTCTATGGGATCAAGCTTAATTGTCTGGTAACCATCATCAACCGCTCGCTTTGCAATCCGATAAAAGTCATGGGGAGTTTTAACATAGCGCGAAAAAGGTCCCCAGCCGTATTCAATATGACTAGCATAAGAGTGAATATGTGAAGTGATCTTTCCGCCAAGGAGTTGGTAAATTGGCATGTTAGCTGTTTTCCCTTTAATGTCCCATAGAGCAATATCAATTGCGCTGATAGCCGAATAAAAAAGGGTTCCACCGCCTTTAGCCCAAAAGCTATGTTCATAAAAGTCCTGCCAAATTTGACTAATTAATAAAGGGTTCTTCCCAATAATTTTTTGGCCTAGTTCCTGAATAAGGTGAGCAACTGCGCTAACTACTGCACCATACGCAACACCTGCTTCACCATAGCCAACTATTTTCTGGTCCGTTTCAATTTCAATCACTAATGGATGCCAGATCGGTGATAGTTGTCCCCAATTTAACTGAAGAATCTTAATTTGTTGTATTTTCATTTGCTGCCTCGTTAATTATTTCAGTTGCTAATTGTGATGCCGTCCCGGATTTGATACTACCATCAAGATCATATTTAATAAGAATTTGTTTGATTTCGTCTTGAACTATGGGACAGCCATCAAGTTCTTCTTGTAATTGTTCAGCAACTTTTTGACTAATAACCATAAGATCACCATAAATTTTAACATCAGCAAGTCGGTGTTCTTTTACGTTAAAGGTAATCCCAATACTGCCAATTCCGTGAAAGTACGAGTCAACATAATAATGGGCTAAATTACTGCCATAAATCCATTCTTTAGTCCCAAACTTGCGATGACCAAGCTCAATAATATCAGCCCATTCTTGTTCAGAAAGCTTTGTTGTCTTGAAGTCTTTATTTTCCTTTTTTACATATTTTAAAATTAAATCACGAAGATCATTGGTCGTAAAAGATGGGATATTAATGTAATCCTTAAGGTTGGTAACGCGACTTCTAACTGATTCGATTCCTTTATCTTCAAGCTTAGATTTTGACGGTGTTAGTACTCGATTTGCTTCTTCTAAGTTAACGTTTAGCATTAGTGTACCGCCATACAAAACCCGGTCTTTAATTTGAGAGAATGACATTCCAGAAAATTTCTTTCCATCAACTGTTAAATCATTTCGTCCAGTTTGTTCCGCATTAATACCAAGCTCTTTTAACGCAAGTAAAATAGGTGATATGTATAAATTGAATTTTGGTGTTTTTACTTTTGGTGCTGTGTCTATGTAAACATAGGTTAAATCGCCCGGATCAATAAAAACAGCGCCACCACCGGAATTTCGGCGGACTAAGCCAATCTGCTTTTCTCTTAAATACGGGAAATTAACTTCATGATAAACATCTTGGTAGTGGCCAACTATTACGGTCGGAACCTCAGGATGATAAAAATAAAGTAATTCTTTTCCTTTGTATTGAGGAGCAGTTTGCAAGTATTCAGCCAGTGCTTCTGGAACAACCGGATCTTGGAAACGCTGTCGATCATGACTCATATCTATATAAAGCATTAATAATCATCTCCATAAATAAATTATATGCCTGAAAAGATAAGTGAAGTCATTAATCTTTTGTTATTGTTAATTAGATAGGAAAAAAGATAAGAAAAAGTTTTTATTTAAAATGCAGAAAGAATGATAATTAAGCGGAGAGCTTGATATGGTAGCCAATTTTATTAATCGGTAGCATTAAAACTATAATTTTAATGACAGGTTGCTAAAGTAAAATGCTTTAACCCTCTTTAAATTAACTAGTCTTAATTTGTCTACTTTTTATCTATATTCTTGTTTCATTAACTTAGTTTTTATTTATTAACTGGTCTGAGTCAATTAATTCCAATTAAATGTTAAATATTATTTGACCATTCCAGTAAATGCAAGGCTTTGAGGATTAGTTCTGGATATTTCTGCCAACCAGATTCTTAATGTGTGACCTTTGACGAAATTAATAGTTTCCAGTTTAAAAAATAATTCTTTAACGGAAATTGTGACATAAATCCGATTACTTTAAAAAACTAATAACACAGTACACGAATAAATGAGCTCCAGAGTTGCTTTATCAGTATCTGGAGCTTTATTTGTACTTTCTAAAGATTGCTGCGCGTCTTCACTTATATTCCTAAAAATTTAGATCAAAGGGGAATTCTAGCAGATGTTTATGTGGTAATCCTCAGGTCATAAAAAAGGGCCATACTAATTAACGGTTCTCTTAAGTTAAACTAATAATTCTCCCCTGCTCTCCCCTCACCTGATTTAACGTTCATGATGTCTAACATTCGTTGGCCAGTTTCGGGGTGACGATAGTGGTAGCAATTACGTAGTGACGGTTCTTGCCATAATTGTTTAAGAATTTTTTCTACATTCATATTTTCGGCAATAATATTTAAGAACAAAGCTAAATTCTTAATTTTTCGTCGCTTCAATCGCGTTTGCTGAAGCTGATTGGTAAATTCATTTGCATTAAACCGACTAAGGTCTGCTAGTTCTATCGTATGTAAATAATCTTGAAGTAATTCCTTATCGTAGCATTTTAATGCTTTGTCAATCAGAGGTTTTTGCGCTATGACTCTTACTATATAACTAAGTGCTATAAATGTTTCTTTAGCATTATACCTTTCAAAGTCAATTTGGGGAATTTCAATTGGATCCTCAATTGTATTCATGGGTTGTTGGTTAATTGAACTGAAATGTTCCTGCAGTTGGGTATCTAATTGTTCTAACATCATTAAAAGAAATGCTGAATTTGTGGTTCCATAGTTACTTTCAAATGAGGCAGGAAAAAAACTATTCAACTCTTTATTGGGCCACACAATCGCACCGGTTTTAAGATTAATTACATAATTACTCAGCGGGTTCCAATCTGGGTACTTATTCCAAATTTTCTTATTAACCCGGATCGTATTGGCAGTAGCAGCGGCCTTATCGAATTCACGCCACCGTCGAACCTCATCATTAACGGTTTTAAGAAAGACTCCCTTACTCGTATTAAAGTAATATCGTCCATCTGGTGCATCAATTGCGATTGCATAGTACTTACTATCGGTTATTTTTAGCGGACAGGTATAGTTGTCTTGGGGAATTCCATCAGGAGTCAAAGCAGCCTTAATCTCTTCTTGATCTGGTGACAGTTTAATTAATTTACTTGACTTAACATCTAAATAATAAAAACGTTCTGTCTTCTTTTTTACAAATAATGTCGGATATTTGGCCTTCAATTGTGGGAAAATTTGGTTGATCTCAATAGCTGAGCTCCATTGAAAATGCCCCGTTTCTTTCCTGGTGAATCGTTCATTAACTGACCAATAGTTATTATTTCCCTTACTCGAACGGTATACTAATTCGTAAGTCATTAGGTTTCCCTCCTTGAACATTAGTTCGATAACAATGTTTTATCAAATATTACTGCATTTTTCGAACAAATATTCGGAGAAATGATAATTATTTCCGTTTAAATAACCGTGACAATAGCCCTGGCTTAGACTGTTGGTTTTGTTCTTGCTGCTTAGCAATTGTTTTCATCATTTCTGTCATCATTTTGTTTTGCTGCTCATCGTGTTGCTTCTGAGCTTTTAGATATTCTTGCATTGCATCAGTTTGCTTATCTTTTTGATGAAGGCTATTATAATGCTGCCTAATTAACGGCTCTCCAATGAACTCGTCAAATTTATCAATATCAAGAATCATCCCATTATTGTATTGCTCAATTGCAACTCCCAATTCACGAGGGAACATATTGAAATAGTTATCCAAAGTCTGGTTAATATTCTCATAGGTACTCCCCTTAAGATTATTGAAGATTGCTTTTGATACCGTAAAATGTTGCTTATCCTCACTGTTAAATGACACATGCTTAAAGTCATCGTCTTTAATTAACATTTTCCAGGTAAGACGGTTTCGATCAACCTTATAATCATAGTTATGGTCAATAATTCCCTTTAATTCGTCTTGAAGACCAAACTCAGCAAGTAATTCTTTGACGATTTTTCGGGTGAGACTTAAGTAATCATCAACTAAGTCCTGTTCATCTAATCCTGACAGGTTAACCAATCGTTGATTTAATTCATAAACAACTGCTTTATAGATATGATCGTTAATATTATTTTGGAGGATACCGTAATTATATTTTTGCTTTTCTGGTGGTAACCATCCGGCTTCGAATGATAAATAATAAACCCGCTTAGTAATTTCTTCCAAATTATTAATATCACGACCACCAATATTATGGTTCATCGCAAAAATATTAACGTTATGAATATCTGTAATTGTATTGGACCATTGTTTAATCGCGTTTGTGGCGACCTTACTATGAAGAAAATTCTCGTTTAATTCATCCACGATCATTGGTGAAATAAACCGCTTTGAATTAAGGTAATTACCAAGAAAATTAACTGCTTTATTTGTATGAGCACCAGTTCCCTGATTAATTTCTGAATATTGAAGGTTCATCCCCCGATCACCAACAAACGGTTTAAAGTAATCCCGGACTAAAAGGGTCTTCCCTGTAGTCCCCCTACCAATTAGGACCATTGATAGCGGTACTTGATCAGCACTTTTAGCATAATTGGACTTACGATAGATTTGCCGGATCTTCCAGATTAATGGAGCCGTCATAAGATACATAAATGCAGATAATGCCTGCTGACTTTCATCACGAACCTTGTTATATTTAAAACTTTTGATTACTTTAACAAAGTTTTCGACATCGTCCCGAGTAACATTTTTAACATGATTTTCTAGGGGAATGAATTCATGAGAGTTGGGTTGCTGAACTAATACATTATCGTCAGCATATGACCATAGAGGCTGCGGGTAGAGTGTATTAGCTTCGACGACATTATTAGCTGGTTCTTCCAGATTATTATAGACAATCTCTTTAACCTGATTCTTAATTTCTTCAGTTTTCCGTCGTTTATTTCCTTTAGGGGTATAAATTGTGTTAATTACCTGTTTAACGTCCTTTGGAACCAGTGTATATCGCTGATTTCTTTGCGAATTAGTTATTTTTGTAATATCTTCTACCGGAAAGAGAACAGTATTATCATTGATTTGTTCGACCGTTTGGCTTGTCAGAATTTCGGTAATTTCTTTTGCTGATTTGCCTTTAATCTGATCGATTACTTTCCGGTCAAGATAGTTAGTACTATCCTCAGTAAAGTTCTTCTTGAAAAGTTGCTGATGTGCCTGATAAAATGCTAGATCAGCTGGATTATCCTTTGATCCTGCATACATCCACAGCATTTCAAAATTGTTGGTTAGTGCTTTTTGAGTTAAATTCATCGATCCATTAAAAATTTTAAATTGATTATCATTTTCAACAATATAATATTTGCTATGAAAAAGATGCTCCTTAGTGAACCGTAATTTTAAGCTTTCGTCAGCAACTCGGGAAATGAATTGTTCATTAGCCGATGTAATTTCTTTTACCCGACGCGTAAGATCAAAAAATTGATTCAAATTTTGCCCTGTTCGCTGATCTTCCATCCCCAAAATTAAATTAACCTGCTTAAATTGTGGAAGAAGATGCTTTTCAATGATCTGAAAACTCCCGACAAACGTAACTCCAGAAAATTGTTCATATCCTGATACTAATTTCCAAAAATTAGGCTGAGTTAGCATTCGTTGATTTTTAAGATCATATACCGTTAGCATAGTTTGGTCCCTCCCTACTAGTCTTTAAGTATAGGTTATCATCTTTATTCTTGATTTTCTTTCTTAATTTTCTTGCCAAATAGTTATGCTTCTGGTAATATAATTCATGTTGTGCGATACAACCCGTCAACGGGAAATAGCTCAGCTTGGTAGAGCACCTGGTTTGGGACCAGGGGGTCGCAGGTTCGAATCCTGTTTTCCCGATTAATCTAAGAGTCATTCCTCCCGGGGATGGCTCTTTTTATATATAATAGTAGATAAAGTATATATCAGGTGGAATGTAAAATAATGGAATCAGATAAATACCTAAGTTTAATTCAACAGGAGCTCGCACAGCTTCCTGATTATGTAAATGATTACTATTTAGGAACTAACCATGCAGTTACCACTACTTACCAGTATTTAACGGAGATTCGGCGCTTCTTTAACTGGCTTCGAGCCAGTGGCCTTTCTGAGGCAAATAACAATACCGAGATTCAAACTGATGAGCTTGCTAAACTGCGGCGAAATGACATTATGCTGTATATCGATCATCTTAGCCATACCACTAATGCACAGGGGCATTTAAACTCCCCCACTTCTATTAATCGCTCAATTAATGCCTTACGCTCATTATTTAAGTATTTAACAGTGACAGCTGATGTTAATGATGGCGAACCATATTTTTATCGAAATGTGATGCTCAAGATCGATTCATTAAACGATACCAAGACATTAAACTATCGTGCGCATACTCTAGCGTCTCATATGTATCGTGGAGAAATGAAATTCGATTTTATTGATTTTATCAGTAATCAATATCCTCAAATGTGTGATAAGCGTGCCTTGCCAGCATATAAAGTTAATAAAGAACGGGATATTGCAATTATTACGCTAATTCTTGGCACTGGGGTTCGTGTTTCAGAAGCGGCTAATGTTAATCTGGCTGATTTAAACTTGAAACAAAGCTTGCTTGACGTTGTTCGTAAAGGTGGGCAAAAGGATTCCGTGCCAATTGCACCCTGGGCAGTGCAATATATCAAAGCATATTTAGAAATTCGTGCTAAACGTTACCATGCTCTAAAAAAGGATACCGCCCTCTTCCTAACCCTCTATCATGGGGAAACACGGCGAATGACGGCAAACGCGATTGAGAAAATGGTGAAGAAGTATTCAACTGCCTTTGGTCACCCGTTGACGCCACATAAGCTTCGTCACACCCTTGCTTCTGAAATGTATAATGTTACTAAGGATCAAGTGCTGGTTGCTCAACAGCTTGGTCAAAAGGGAACTTCCGCAACTGATCTTTACACCCACGTTGATCAAAAGAAGCAGCGTCAGGCCCTTGATGAAATTAGCGAGCACCCCGAGAAATAAGTTAAAACAATGTTGGCGCTTGGTTAAAAGACTGTTAAAATAGTATTTGAATTATATATCAATAAAAGTATAGGTGATATTTATAAAATGAATGGATTAATGAATTCATATTCGTTTCAACTGATTGTAATTATCTTAATTCTTTTACTGGCGGCATTGTTTACTCTTTTGGAGTATTCAGTTGTTAAAGTCCGTCCTAGTGAATTAAAAGAGTTAAAGCAGACTAAAAAGGTTAAACGTGCTGAACACATGGTTAACAACCTAAACGAGTATCTCTCTACTGCTCAGGTCGGTGTTACCATGACTTCCCTGATTTTAGGGTGGATTGGTGATCAATTTATTACCAATTTATTGCTAAAGATCACGGTAGTTCCAGCAAACATTCGGGAAGTTATTTCGCCAATTTGCGGTGTGCTGATTTTTACTTTCTTCCACGCCGTCTTTACTGATTTGGTACCAAAGAACATGGCGATCGATAAGCCGGTACCAATCTTAATGGCAATTGTTCACCCTATCCAATTCTTCCATACGATCTTCTACCCATTCGTTTGGTTGTTTGCTGTTGTAGCTGCCTGGGTTACCAAGCTTCTCGGTTACAACGTTCAGCCTGAAGAAGATACCTATTCACAAAACGAAATTATGACCCTTTCACAGCAGTCAGAAAAAGCTGGTGAAATGGATAAAGAAGACGTTATCTTTATGCAACGGGCATTTGAAATGAACGATAAAGTTGCTGAAGATATTATGATTGACCGGACCCAATTAGCGGTGATTGACATTACTGCTTCAATTGCTGATGCAGCCCAGTTATACTTTGAAAAGAAGTTTACCCGATTCCCGGTTGTCGCTAATAACGATAAGGATCATATTCTTGGTTATATCTTTGCCTATGATATTATGCGGCAAAACCAAATTAATCCTCAACAATCAATTCGGACGATCATGCGAAAGATTCCAATCGTTTATGAAAACGAACCAATTACTAAGGTTCTCCAAGAAATGATTAAGAAGCAAGTTCCAATTGTTGTTGTTCAAGACGAATATGGTGGTACATCAGGGATTATTACCGATAAGGATATCTATGAAGAACTCTTTGGGACCGTTGGTGAGGAAATTGACCACGCCACATCAGATATGATTGAAAAGAAGGAACCGGATAGCAAGGGAAACCCTACTTATGAAGTTTCCGGTAAAATGCCGCTTGATGATTTTGAACGGTACTTCAATACTAAGATTGATCAATTTGAAAACTCAGAAGTAACAACTCTTACGGGATTCTTCCTTGAACGGCAATATGACTTAAAGGTTGGTCAGCCAATTAGAGTTGACAGTTTCTCCTTTATTCCGTTAGACTTACAAAATGCTTATGTAAATAAGTTTAAAGTAATCTACATTAAACCAAAGAAGAACACCCAATCAAAGAAAAAAGATAAGTAAAATAGTAAAATCTCCTTAGCTAGGCTTTGACCCGGCTAAGGAGATTTGTTTTATGGTGTTTAATTTTACTTTCTTCGTTGCCAAAGAAACTTAATTAACGCTTGATCAACTTGCTTATTATCATGAAGTTTAGAGTGCTGGGCATTTTTACCAGTTACCTTTAATTCGGTATATGACTTTGCTCGAGACGCAACTAGGTACTGAAGTGAACGTGATGAAGCGTTAGTAACCCGGCCATCAGTATGGTTACCAATATCGCCATAGATATTCAGGACGGCTACTTGTCTCTTAGGATAGGCCTTACGAGCAGCAGTCATTTGTTTATAGGTAGTGTTCATGTAATTAGGCTTTCCATTAGAATCCAATTTCATCCCAGCAGGTTGCTTTAGTGCATCTGGAATACCATTAAACGTTAATCCACCAAAATGACCAGCAATATCAACCTGCTTTTCCAATCGAGGCATGTTCTTATTTTGACCATTACGAAGCATGTAGTAGATAATCGAAATATTACCTAATGAGTGACCAACCATGTTGATCTTATTAATTCCGTAACGTTTTTTGAGCATTTTAACAACATTCGTTGCATACTCGCCATGCTTATTAAAGTCTAGTTGTCGATTATTTTCGTAGTTAACTTCTACGATTGGGTTAACCGCGCCCCGATGCATATTACCATGAAGAGTAACTTTTCCGTTGTTTGTAACGTCTGCTCTAATGACGGTATTTGTAACGCCAGCTTTCTTTGCGGCGTTAACCATTCCCGTCTCTGCGTGATAACTGCTTCCTCCACCATGGAAGAAGAGAGTTGCCGTGGTTGAATGAACGAAGCGATTATTCTTCTGCGTATGGTAAACCGCACCACCAATGATTGCTACCAAAACGGCAATAATCGCAATCGAAATTCCAACTGAACTTTTCTTCATTAATCAATACTACCTTTCTTTGTGAACGCTGAACTTAAAAGGCTGGCTTGGACTTCTTCGAGTTCAGCTGCGTTATTGTTTATATACTTGTTAACGAGTCGTTCATTAGCATGAATATCAAGTACAAGGAAGTCATGGATTGTTGTTACCTTAACTCCGGCATGGCGAAGGTGCTGAATAGTCATTGTAATCGCTAATTCTTCCACCTTGGCTGCTGATAATGATGCTGGAGCAACTTCAACAACGCCTTGATAATAACCGCTCATAAAAATTTTATTCATTTGATAATCCCCTCCCAATTATTTCTAATTTTAATTATATGCTTAGTTGTAAAGGGCGACAAAAAAGCATCCGTTAACACTGAATGATAATTATGTAAACTAAATACTTATTAAAACGGCCTCGTTAGCATTAAATTACGAAACCGCATAAATAGATACCTAATAGAAAGCATTACTTTTCCCACAAAAATTTAATTAAAGCGTGATTTACCTGATTGTTATTATGTAACTTGCTATGCTGGGCGTTCTTACCACGAATTTCAATCTCTTAGTAGGATTTTGCTCGGCTAGCTACAAGATACTTCAATGATTTAGCAGAATTGACTGGCACATCTTCGTCAGAATGGCTACCATCTTCGACATCCCCATAAATATTTAGAACCGCGGTATTCTTAGGAAAAGTTTGGCGCAAACCTAATAATTCACGGTATGCGGACTCCTTCTGCTCCGGTTCACCGGTTTGCGCATCTACTTTAGCATCAGCATCGCTCTCCCCAACTAACCCATTATAATGACCAGCAGATGATAGCGCTTAGCATAATTATTTTGGTAGTTAGCTAGCTTATTGTCTTCTAAATTTACTTCAACAATCGGGTTAACCGTATTTGCCAGAATCCGGCGATTAAAAGTTACCTTGCCATTTTTATCAACATTTGCCCGCACGATTATTTTGGTAACTCCCGCATCACGAGCAGCATTAGCCATCTTTTCTTCCGCGTGTGAACTATTCCCCCAGCCATGGACGAAGATTGTCGGTGTTGAGAACTGTACATAGTGAGTGACTGCATGAGCCTTAGAAGTTAAACCGACAATTGTAAGCAAACTGATAGCTAAACTTAGAAACAACTTTACTTTTTTCATTTTCTTTCCTTACCTTAAATTTGTTATTTTATATGAATCAGTTATCGATGTTAAATACTTATATTTAACCCGTGGTGCTAGTTAATTTTTTCCTAGAGGAAAATGTCTAAACATGTTGGTAAATCAACAAAAAACGCATATAGTA
>PPYF01026657.1_pt1 | contig 99914 bp, 75 predicted proteins | sample 1559871 | NCBI WGS metagenome assembly PPYF01 (sample SAMN08240021, study PRJNA423297) | Human gut metagenome, whole genome shotgun sequencing project.
ACTGTACCCCGGCGCACAGAACATCCTACCAAGTTGGCCGCGTCCGTTTGTCCCCACCGGCGTCACCTCATCCCACCGCCCCGCCAAAACTCCGGCCAAGGAGCCAAGCTTCAAGAGAGAAGCCAGGGCTTAAAACAATAAGCCAAGACTTCAAACGAGAGGCACTGGCTCTTGACAAAGAGCGAAAGCTACGGCTACTGTCTCATCCCCGATCCGGCACAGCACGAAAAGATCCGAAGGCGAATGCCGCCATGGAGTCCCGAGAGTCTGCTCTCCCAGGCATCCTCCCGCGCGTCCTCCATTACGAGAACATTGACATTCTGCAACCCCCGTCAGAGGAAATTCCCCCTCAGCCCGGCATTGCCGGGCCTCGCGTGCCGCGGCCGAATGCCGCGGTTCCTGCCAGCCCCGCAGTCAAATCTGCTCAGAGCCGTATGCTCCAAGCAAAGCGAGGAGAATCGCAAACGGTCAGCAATAGCCTGACCGCCGGATGGCACCGCCGTGCCGAGGCTGCAAGCCTCGGTCCCCCGTCCCCTTCACTCTTCACTCTTCACTCTTTGCGCTCTGCGCATCCCCTGACGGAAGCCATCCGGCGAGACCGAAGCAAAAGCGCAAGCTTTTGTTGGCAGTGATGCCCCACGACAGGCAGCCAAGCTTTAATGAGCAATTTGAAATTTGAAATTAGCAATAAGTATTAATTGCCTAACCCGCAACTAATTCAAAATTCAACATTCCAAATTCAAAATTGCAGCAAGCTTCGCTGCTTCCGGTCGCTTCATCAAAGTCTCGCACAATAAGATTAGGATCACTCCGACTGTACTGGGCCCCCGGAAGCCCACTCCCCGATCGCCACAATGCTATAATCTCTAATGAAAAGAGGTGAAGAACCAACTGAAGCCGAAAGAGCTAAGGTAGCTAAAAATAGCATTATAACTGCGTAGCCGATTGTGAAATATATAAATAAGTGCATTAAAAAAGCAAATCACAATTACTAATTGCAACTCACTAATTTCTAATTTAGATTGTCGTTCGCTGTCATAACGATCAGGCGGCACTTCCGCGGATGGCTCTCAGTGTCGGTAGGCCGTCACTGATAAAGAAACAAACATAAGGGTCATGAAATCCGCTCTGTCATTCATATGCACACCGGGTTCATGACCCTTTTTTGTTTTATCACCATCCTGATTCTTCCTTATCATCTTTTGGATAATTTTGTGTGTCAGTCGATTGTGAGATCTCATTCATTAGATTGAAATACATTGTAACAATGCTTTGGATGATGGGATACATGGCGCGGTCAGGATTGGTCTGGATGGAGGATTGTATGAGGTTTTTGGGTAGTTTTTTGCGGATTGGTTGGTGTCGTGGATTATTTTGGCTATATTTGCCGTCGGATATGAAGAGAAGTTTTGCATATATGGCAAGCAGTATGGTGAGGTTGTCGGCTAAGTGCGTTGCAGCCTTACCGGTGGCTTTTGTGTCGGCGGCGTTTGTCGCCACTGTCAAGCTGTCGGCTTGCGGTGGCTCTTCCAAAAGAAGCGAGGAAAAGGGGGCTGCCATGGAAGAGACTGTGCCCGACACTCTGCATGCCGTGACACTCTACGGCCCGACCTCTTATTTCAACTACCGGGGAGAGGAGATGGGTTTCGACTACGAGAACCTCCGTCAGTTTGCCGATGAGGAGGGGATGGTGCTCGATCTGAAGGTAGCGCCGTCGATGCAGGCGCTCCTCAAGCAAGTCAGTAGCGGTGAGGCACAGCTGGCAGCCTATCCGGTGCCTAAGATCGAGGAATACAGCAAGCTTGTCAAGCATTGCGGTCCTAAGGAAATAACCTGGCAGGTGCTCGTGCAGCCCGCCGGAAAGCATAGAATCTCCGACGTGACGGAACTTGTGGGGAAGACAATATATGTTGAGAAAGACTCGAAATATCATTACCGCATCAAGAATCTCAACGATGAACTGGGAGGTGGCATAGACATCGTGCCTATAAGCCGCGACACCCTGATAACTGAAGATCTCATTGAGATGGTTGACCGGGGGGAGATACCCCTTACAATTGTCGATTCTGATATCGCGGAGCTCAACAAGTCTTATTTCCCGCGTCTCGACATCGGGATGAAGGTAAGCCTCGAACAGTATTCTTCGTGGGCTGTGGGTAATGACTGCGACAGCCTGGCAGCTCGTCTTGACCGCTGGGAGAAGCGGCGCGACTCATCTCCGATGCAGAAGGCGATCTACAAGAAATATTTCGAACAGAGCAAGACAATCCCCCTTGTCGAGGATGAAAAGGCTTTGCGTGGCCTCAGGCTACGCAAGGGTGGACGACTTTCGCCATATGACGACATTTTCAAGCGGCATTCTTCCACTGCAGGTTATGACTGGGAACTTCTCGCTGCTATAGGCTACAACGAGTCGAGATTCGACAACCGAATCGTGTCGTGGGCCGGCGCGAGGGGGGTGATGCAGCTAATGCCTGTGACGGCCCGCGCCGTTGGCATAGACATCTCTCAGATCGACAACCCCGACGTCAATATCATGGGTGCCGCGAAACTTGTGAAACGTCTCGACGAAGCCCTCAGTAAGAAAGTGACCGACAAGAACGAGCGCCTCAAATTCGTGCTTGCGGCCTACAACAGCGGGCTCGGCCACATACTCGACGCAATCGCCCTCGCAGGGAAATACGGTCTCGACGATACTGTGTGGCAGGGAAATGTGAGCGAGGCGGCGCTGATGAAATCACGACCGCAGTATTATAATGATCCTGTCGTCAAAAACGGGTATTTTCGTGGTCGAGAGACTGTTGACTTCGTCGACAAGGTCATGCGGACATATTCGGCATTCAAGTCAGTGAACCATTCGAAGTGAATAAACGTTAAAAAAACACACCAAGACATAAATACTAACTAATGAAAAAGAATTCCATCACCGTAGGGCTGCTGATAGCCGTGGCAGCGACTCTTCCACTTCAGTCGTGCATCGGCAGCTTCGGACTTACCAACAAAGTATTGAGCTGGAACAACCAGGTAGGGTCGAAATTTGTCAACGAGCTTGTGTTTTTCGCCTTCTGGATCCTGCCTGTATATGAAGTGACGGCGCTTGCCGACCTCCTGGTGCTCAACTCCATCGAATTCTGGAGCGGAAACAACCCGGTGGAGGCATCCACAAAGGTGATCGACACCGACCAGGGAAGATATTACATAGCATGCGACGGCAAAGGATATTCCATCACTGCCCCTAACGGCGACGAGATGCGTCTCGATTTCGAGGCGGAAGACCAGACATGGTCGGTGGTGACTCCGGAAGGGGAGGCTTTCCCCTTCATGACAATGGTAGACGATTCTCACGTGAAGATGATCGATCCTGCGGGACAGTTCCAGCTTGTGGAGCTTTCGGAGAGCGGCCTCCAGGCCTATCGTGCCACAGCGCAGCAGAGCATGACCGCGGCACTGTAACGATTACCGCCGCCGGAAAAATTTTTACATTGTTAAAATCAAAATGGCGCGATATTTGTTAACACTATAAAAGGGCTTTCCTGCCATGCGTTCCGCATTCTGGCGCGGATGCCTGTGAATCGATTAAAATAAATCCCAAACAAAATAAAAAACTGAAGAAATGAAAGCAATCCACGTGATCAGCGCAGTTATCGGCGGAGCGATCGCCGGTGCGGCAGTAGGACTTCTCGTGGCCCCCGAGAAGGGCAACGACACCCGTAAGAAAATCCTCAAGGCCCTCAAAGAGAAGGGTATCTGCCTTAAGAAAGACAAGATGGAGGAACTCGTAGACGAGATCGAGGACCAGATCGAGAATACAATCTGAAACAATAAACCCAATAAAGCAATATCAACACGGTTATGAAATCACTTAATATACTATATGCATTCCTCGGCGGTGCCATCGTTGGCTGCGGCGCAGCTCTTCTTTTCGCTCCTGAGAAAGGTTCGGAAGTGCGTCAGAGAATCTGCGATATCCTCAAAAAGAAGGGTATCAAGATCAGCGACAGCGAAGTCGACGCTCTCGTGGCCGAACTCGCCAAGGAGGGTGAATGAAGCATCGTCATCCTGAAAAACAGACTGTCATATCCGGGAATGAGACGCCTCAGACGCCGCCTCATTCCCGGGTATGTGCTATAATGACAATCATCTGATGCGCCCAAGTGTCGGCAATCCGGCAATCAGACAGGTATTTCCTGGCAGGACTATTGCAACACGGCGGCCAAACAATGACCGGAAAAAATCCTGACAATGAAGTCGAAAATCACTGATGAGATCAAAGATATCTTTTCGCAGAGTGTGAACTGGGCCCGGCTTGAGGTGGAATATCTCAAACTTACGGCTGCCGAGAAACTTATTATACTGATAAGCGCCATGATAATCGGAGGGGTGATCATGCTGTTTCTTGTGCCAGTGCTAATATTGCTTCTCTTCGCCCTCGTTGATACATTCAAGCTATTCATGGCCGCACCCTTGGCCTATCTCTCTGTGGGAGGGATAGTGATTCTCCTGCTCCTGCTTCTTTTCCTTTTCCGAAAACCACTTGTGGTCAACCCTGTGTCGAGATTTATCACAAAAGTGATCCTTGAAAAGGGAAAAGACTGAGTCTCATATCTATATTCATCCACTGAAATTATATAAAGAATCTATGAACGAGATCCAGACATCGGCTAAAGCCGCAGAAAATGTGGCACAGGGGGAAACCGGATTCAGGGGTTATACTCTCGAGGAACTCAAATATCAGCGCGCTCTTGTCACTCTCCAGAAGGAATTCTGCAGAAGCCGCCTGATGCGCAACATCGGCAATCTTCAGAAGTCAAACCCACTTTCGCCTTCGGCCGCTGCGTCTTCTCTCCCCGGGAAAATAGGGTTTATCGCAAGCAAAGTGTTCTCCGGACTGAACTATCTGGATTATGCCATGCTCGGTTTCTCCGTATTCGGAGCGGTGCGTAAGGTATTTTCAATTTTCAGAAGAAACCGGAAGAAATGACATTGGCCTCGCTATGTGTCATGCTATCTGGCTCGATTTGGCATTAGACTGATGGGTTTAGGGACGGAAAGCTAAAAAGTTGTTAAAATACGGTGCTGACTTAAACTTTTCCGCTATCATTTTGTCGTATAGATACAAGGTAATTGTCGCCGACATTGCCATAAAATAATAAAACAATGCTATTGCGACAAAACGGAGTGAGGGTCGAGGCCTTTGCTCCGTTTTTCTTTTTCTCCTTGAGCTGTCAGGGCTTCCCGGTGGCTGTGACGAGAAGAAATCTGTTTTGCAACCTCTTACCAATTATTCATGATAATACTTATAGCTGAATCGAAAACAATGTCGGGAGTGCAGGAAGCAATCGACGACGATATATATCGCGGCCATATGCCGGTATTTGAGAACGGGGCGGCTGAGATTGCCGGTTTCATGTCTGGACTCGATGTGGCGGAATTCTCAGAAAGGGTGGGTGTAAGCACTGCTCTTGCTTCAAAGGCATTGTCAACTATATATGATTTCCCCAACAAGAGTATGGGACTTGTGGCGCTCAGAGGATTCACAGGAGAAGTATTCAAGGCCCTTGATGTGGTGTCGTTGCCTCAAAGGGCTGTTGATAAATATAGGGGGAAGCTTTTTATTGTCTCTTCATTATATGGTATGCTCCGCGCTGACGACATAATCAAACCTTACAGACTTGATTACACATCCTCATGTGCGCCTGACGGATCGAAAATATTCTCTTTCTGGAAAAAGAAGCTGACAGATTTTCTTCTCTCTCTTGTCAAGGATAAGAATGACAGGGAAGTGCTTGACCTGCTTCCCGGCGACGCCGCCCGTTGCATTGACATGAATGAGCTTAGCCGACATGCACGTGTGAAGAAAGTGGAGTTCAAAACAATAACCGGAAGGGGAGAGATGAAGACTCCCCATTCGGGCAGACTTAAGGAACTGAGAGGGTTGCTCCTGAGAGAGATATTATCCAATGGAGTTGATAATCTTGACGAAGTCAGGAGAATAGAATGCGATGCGTTCGCACCATATCATACGGAAGAGGAGGAAGGAATGCCTGTATTTATCTCCTGAGAGTAATGAAATTGGGGAAGAGAAATATTCTCAACAATACAGTACGGTGATTTGTTTTAATTTGTGGCACGGTATTTGCGAGTTAAGAATATAGTTATAGTTTAGTGTCTAAAGCTTAGAGTTTAAAGTTTAGGGTTTTGCGCACCATTTGCCTATTTAATCTTTAACCATTAATACTTTAACCTTTAACCTTTAACACTTTAACCTTTAACTATGAAAGAATATAAATAATATATACTTGATTATGTCAACAGGCAAAATTGGGGTTACAACTGAAAACATTTTCCCCATCATCAAAAAATTCCTATATAGCGACCATGAGATATTCCTACGCGAGCTTGTGTCGAACGCTATAGACGCTACTCAGAAACTCAAGACACTTTCCTCATTCGGCGAGTTCAAGGGTGAGCTTGGCGAAATGAATGTCAAGGTGACTGTCGACAAGAGTGCCGGGACTCTCACCATCTCCGACCATGGTATTGGCATGGATCAGGAGGACGTTGAGAAATACATCAACCAGATCGCGTTTTCCGGTGCCGAGGAATTCCTCGCCAAATATAAGGATACGGCAAACTCAATCATCGGGCATTTCGGACTCGGCTTCTACTCCGCTTTCATGGTGTCGAAGAAGGTTGAGATACGCAGCCTTTCCTATAAGGAGGGTGCGAAGGGCGTGCAGTGGATATGCGACGGCAGCCCTGAATATGAGATGAAAGAGATCGACAAGGAGACACGAGGCACTGACGTGATACTTTACATCGACGACGACAACAAGGAATTTCTTGAGCAGGAGCGTATCGACACCCTTCTCAAAAAATATTGCCGTTTCCTTCCCGTGCCTGTCATCTCTGGCAAGGAGCAGGAATGGAAAGACGGCAAATATGTCGACACTGACAAAGACAAGGTTGTCAATGCATCCGAGCCTCTCTGGACTAAGAAACCCACTGAGCTCACCGATGAAGACTATCTCAAGTTTTACCATGAGCTCATGCCCGGCAACGAGGATCCGATGTTCTGGATCCATCTGAATGTGGATTATCCTTTCACTCTCACCGGAATACTTTATTTCCCCAAAATACGCAACAACTTCGATATACAGAAAAACCGTATACAGCTTTACTGCAATCAGGTCTATGTGACGGATCAGGTAGAGGGTGTCGTACCGGAGTTCATGACCCTCATGCAGGGTGTGATCGATTCTCCCGACATCCCGCTTAACGTGAGCCGAAGCTATCTCCAGGCCGACCAGCAGGTTAAGAAGATCTCAAGCTACATATCAAAGAAGGTGGCTGAGAAGCTCGACAAGATGTATAAGGACGACCGTAAGAGCTTTGAGGAGAAATGGGACGATATCAAGGTCTTCATCGAATACGGTATGCTGACCGACGAGAAATTTTATGAGTCGGCCAAGAAGTTCTTCCTTCTGAAGGATGTGGGAGGCTCCTACTATACCCTTGAGGATTACCGCAAGCTTATTGAGGCTTCGCAGACCGACAAGAACGACACTGTGATCTATCTTTACTCCACCGATCCTACGGCCCAGTTCACATATGTGAAGGCTGCGGAAGAGAAGGGATATAATGTGCTCGACATGGACGGACAGCTTGATCCCCATATCGTCGGTATGCTGGAGCAGAAGATCGACAAGACGAGATTCGTGCGCGTAGACTCCGACATACCTGAGCGCCTTATCGAGAAGAGCGACAGCAAGGATGCCGGTCTTTCGCCTCTGCAGACGGATATCATGAGCACGGTGGTTAAGAGCCAGATCCCTCAGGTTGAGAAAGCTCAGTTTATCGTGACTTTCGCCGCGCTACGTCCCGATGATGCACCTGCCACAGTCACTCAAAACGAGTTCATGCGTCGTATGAAAGAGATGGCGGCCATGCAGCCGGGCGGTGGATTCTACGGTCAGATGCCTGACAACTATGAGATAATTGTCAACACCGAGCAGCCTGTGATGAAAGAGATAATCAATCTCGCCACGAGTTCTCTTGAAAATGAGGTTACTCCGATCAGAGCTGAGATTGAGACGATAAACAAGGAGATCGAGGAGGCACGAAAAGCCGCTTCCGATAAGAAAGAGACGGCTCCCGACCTCTCGGAGAAGGAGAGCAAGGTAGCCGACCTCAGGAAGAAAGAGGAGGATATCATTGGCAAATATGCGGGTGAGCAGCCGAAAGTGAAACAGATCATCGACCTTGCTTTGCTCCAGAGCCATCTGCTGAGCGGTGAGAGCCTCAACGAGTTTATCAAGCGTTCGGTATCGCTTCTCTGATTCACGGATACAAGTCGGTAATCACCGGCATTCGTTGCCGTAAGATATTTATAAGCAAAACCGCCGGTCATTTATTTGATCGGCGGTTTTGTTTAATAGCAATAACAGTGTGATGAGATGATCAGAGTCTCACACCGAATCCGAGCATAAGGTTCTGCGGGTCCTTGAAGTCTCCGAGTCGGTAGCCTACGTTTAGATATAGCCAGTCGGTGAGAAATGTCTTCAATGTCAGCGACTGGTAGAAACGTTTGTCTCCATCTGGTTTCAGCATGTCGAAGCCGATGCCGGCATCAATGGTGAAGATCGGCGCAGTTAGCTGTGCATGCGCGGAAAGACCGACACTAAGTTGCTTCCCAAATGGAGGTCGGTAGAATTTCGTATTGTCGCCATAAGTGTCTTCGGCCCTATAGCGTGCGAGTCCGGCACTTTCGTCATACATCATGTCGAGCGACGCACCTGCGGCGAACCAACGCTGAAATTTTCTAAGAGCCGCCAGCTGCACACCGGCCACTCCAAATTTCCCGGAGCATAGGAAAGGAGTGCCGTCGAGGTCCATGCCCCTCTTTCTCCATCCTCCGAAAAGCGTTATGTCATACATCATCCTCTTTCTGTCGGCCAACTCCGATATGGCGGGATCCGGCGTCGGAGTTTCTGTCAGTCCGGTAAGGCGGTATTCTATTCCGACGGCGATCCCGAGAGTATTGACACCTCCGTTGGGATATGACGTGTTGCCGTTGGAGAAATGCGTTGCCTCGATTCCGGCAGAGAGTTTCACTACAGTGCTGAGTGCGTAGCGGAATTTAAGGCCGAGGGCCATATGGGCCGTGACGGGAGTGCTGACAGCCGTGTTGTCGGAATTGTCATAACCGAAATCATATTTGCCGTAGTAATGTTTCCATCCGAATGCCGCGCCGAATTTCCATTCATAGTCGAGCGAGAGGCGCGGTGTGATGTTGACTATCGGTGCTCCCTGGAATGCATAGACCGACCATGGTGTGCCGAGCAGTGATTCTGAAAGGAAACTTCTCGCATCTATTCCGATGCCCTGGTAGAGCCCCCGGTATGCCATTCCCTCCGCGGAATAGGGATTGAGTGAGAATGCTCCCCTGATTCCTCCGGAGAAGGAAGTGTCAATCTTTTTTTCAAGGGAATTCATACCTTTAAGGTAGGCGTTTGTGCCGGGCACATATCCTCCGCTCAACTCTGCACCGACCTTCCATGTGAGGTTTTTCCATGGTGACACAGGTATCGAGTCGGCATATGCAGCGAGACTTATGGCCGCTGCCGCGCATATTGTTGCGAGCCTATTTATCTGAGGGAAGATCTTCGATAATGACTTCATAGGTGTAGGGGTGTTGGAATTCACACTGACCGGTGGTGATAATGGTCCGTTCCGATATCGGATTTCTGTAGGTGGCGGAAAAGGGTAGTTTACCGCTGACATATCTGACTCGTACCTCGGCTTTGCTGTAAGGGGGAACATCGAATATCAGCACGGTGTTGCGCCTACTCTCATCCATTGGGTGACCGCAATACTCCCCGATGATCGAGAATGTGCCGTGAGGCATGTCCACGGCTGTCACCTTCCCATCGTTGTAGTATGGCACCTCCCCGAAATAATCGAGATTCTTCGCCCAGTTGTCGTCGGTGGTGAGATTAATATATCCGCCTGCATGCTCGTAGGGCTTGACCTCAAAAGTGCATTTTGCGGGCCCGTTGTTTTTGAAGACTTCCGAGATGCTGTAAGTGCCCTCATCTTTCACTGTCGCCCGGGAGAGATCGAGTGAGGAGCTGACGAATTCCTTCTGCCGTCCTGGAGCTAAAGTGACGTAGACATACTCTTTCAGACTCCCGTATTCGAAAACGACAGGTATTTCAGTATACTCGAGCACCGAATGCTCCACACTTGATATCAGTAGACGTTTCCCTTCGAACATGAGCGAGAGGGTGATGTCGGGAGATATATAGACGATCCCTCCGATCTCTGTGACAGGGCTTCCGTTGTCAATTCTGTCTCCGTTTCTGTCATATGTGGCAATGGTGAATTCGTCGATGTTGTTTACCTCTATGCCTACCCGCGTCAGATTCTTCGGCTGGTATTTAACGGAACAGAAGCCTCCGTCGCCTTCAATCTTCAGCTCTCGTTCGTCGAAGAATGTCTCTTTGATAAATATGTCGTCGTTGCACGACGACAGGAGTGCCGACGCCGCAATGAAGAGCGATACCATATGGGTGGAGGGTGCCGATTTCAGTATGGGATGACTTGGGAAAGAAAATCTTCTCATGGAATGGAGATTGATAAGTCGAATAAAGATTGATGATCCTCAGCCGGCAATCGTTAGGATATGACGGCTAAAGGGATACATCGGCGCAAAGTTAAGCAAAATTTTCTGAACTTCCGAATAAAACGTCAATATAAAAAGTCCTTAAAAATTCAGCCGCCCGCGGGCGGCTGAACAATGTTAAGGCTGAATTCAAAAATCATATTTCACGATACATGACTGATCATGTATCGTGAATCGAGGAGAAGGTCAGATGTTGTCGCTGACAGCGGGAGTCTCCTGGGGAGATGCCCCAGCTTTCCCTTCCTTGATGAAGAAGACACAGAAAGCACCAATGATAATTGATATGCCGGCAACGGTCATCATCAGATATTCGGGTGCTACCTGGCCAGGTGTGCTCAGGAGAGTAAGTATCCACCCTCCGGCGAGGGCGGCGATGATCTGGGGCACGCATATGGTGCAGTTGAAGAGTCCGAGATATGCTCCGATGTTGCCTCCGTGGAGAGAGTTCGTAAGAATCGTGAACGGCCATGCGAGCATGGCGGCCCAGCCGCATCCGATCAGCAGGAATGCAACGAAGAGCAGCCACTGATTGGTGATGAACGACATCATGATGAATCCTATTCCGGCAAGCACAAGACTGAGTGAATAAGAGAACTTGCGGCTGCGGAATTTGGGAAGCAGCACTGCCCATACAACAGATCCCAGCGCCTGGATGGCATACAGGAGTCCTACCCAGTTCCCGGCATCATTATATTGCGGGGTGGCGGCGTTGAGCACAGTATTGGTGATGTAGCTGCATCGGGCGGCATCGTCTACCTTATGGCTTGTGGCCTCCTCAACGGTGAGATTGCCATTGTCGCCTTTCACCACTATGGCAGCCTCTGTGAGAGTGACGGGACCCTGGAGACGGGAGAGGTAATCCTTGATCACGACACCGGAATAGTCTGCCACCTGCTTGCCGTCGACGGAGAGGGAGGAAATTCCTGAGAGGGGAGTGTCGAAACGGCCCTTGGCCACTCCGTCGGGATTGTTGAGTATCTGATGGTCGGCCACTATGGTATCGTTGCCGTTTACCACCACAAGTGATGCCGGATAGAACACACCTCCGGCCTCGACTCCCTGGGCGAGGGCTTTGCCATGGCTGAGGATGAGCACGGAGTCACCGAGGAGTATGTTTTTCGATTCAAAAGTATTCTCCCCGTCGGTTATACCGACCACACTCTCCATCGAAGGGGTGTCGAAAGCCTTGTAGGCAACGGTGTTTGTGGCATAGGTCCAGAGGAAAAGGAAGGCGAACCAGCAGAAGAACTGCACCACGCCTACTGTCCAGAAAGTTGAAGGGGCGTTTCTAAGAAGGGATATCACACCGGGAGATTTCTCCTTTCCCGCATCCCCTCCGCCGTTGTATTCATTGTAGACATGCGGAGGCCATTCCTTGATTTTCACAAGCGAATAGACCACACATATGAGTAGGATGGCGGCTCCTATATAGAAAGACCATATCACTGTGGAGGGCACAACGCCGTGAGGGGCGGTGTTCCGAAGGCCGATCCATCCGAGGAGGATCGGGAAGATATATCCCACGATAGATCCCGCGTTGCAGAGGAAGCTCTGGATGGAGTATGCGAGTCCTTTCTGTTTCTCATTGACCATATCGCCGACAAGCATCTTGAATGGCTGCATGGCCATATTGATCGACGTGTCGAGAAGCATCAGGGCCACAAGCCCGAAGAGGATCGCGCTCGCCACGGTGAAGTGGAAACTTCCTGCGTTCGGGAGGAGGCACATCACCACAACCGCGATTGTGGCTCCGAGAATAAGATAGGGGAGGCGGCGCCCGAAACGGTTCCATGTGCGGTCGCTCATCATTCCGACAATAGGCTGGACAAGAAGCCCCATCAGAGGTGGCAGTATCCAGAAATAACTCAGTTCATGCGGATCAGCGCCGATGGTGGTGAAGATTCGCGACACGTTGGCGCTCTGGAGCGCGTAGGCTATCTGTACGCCGAAGAATCCAAAGCTGAGATTCCACAGTTTCCAGAACCCTAAGTCCGGTTTGGTTTTCATCTGTATATATGTGATATTTTATTCTATGGTTGATAATTGTTGATATGGCCGTGGCGTGTCATGGCGCGCGACTGCGGTTCAGTCTTCAGTCTTTATCTGCGAGTAAAGCCATGCGATTTCCTGAGCCCATATGGAGTCGTCGGGGGTCTCAAGAATCATAGGGATACCGTCAAGTCTCGGATCATTGACAAGCCGTGTGAAGAAATCGTTGCCGAGAGTGCCAAGTCCGATGCTCTCATGCCTGTCTATTCTCGAACCAAGTGGTTTCTTGTCATCGTTGAGGTGCATGCCGCGGAGATATCCCATGCCGATAACTCTGTCGAAATCTTCCCATGTTTTTTCATAGCCTTCAGGATCGGCAAGATCGAATCCTGCGGAATAAGCGTGGCATGTGTCGATGCATACGCCGATGCGAGTCTTGTCTTCAATACGGTCGATTATGTGCGCGAGCTGTTCAAACGAGTGCCCAATGTTCGATCCCTGGCCTGCCACATTCTCAAGCACCGCCGTCACCCCTTCGGTCTTGTCGAGGATAATGTTGACCGACTCGGCTATCCTGTCGAGGCATTCATCTTCTGTCATGGCGTTGAGGTGGCTGCCGGGATGGAAGTTCAGCATTGTCAGGCCGAGTGCCATACACCGTTTCATTTCGTCAAGAAACGATTTCCTCGATTTTTCGAGTTTTTCAGGATCGGGCGATCCGAGATTAATAAGAAAATTGTCATGAGGCAGGATGATGTCGGGGGTGAAGCCATAGAGCGCGCAGTTTTCCTTGAATCTCGCGGCTTCATCGTCGGAAATCGCTTTCGAGACCCATCGGGAACTGCTCCCGGTGAAAAGGGCGAAAGCCTTGGCTCCGATTCTGTGGGCTTCGAGCGGCGCGTTGGAGACCCCTCCCGCGACACTGACATGTGCACCAATATATTTCATGTAAGATGGTAAATTTAGTATTGCAAAAATATAATTTCGGAATTATTTCCGGACCAAACCGTTGAAACGGTAAACGTCTACAAATTTAGGCAAAATTTTTCATTAGTCAAAAATAAAGATTAACTTTGAGGCAGAAAAAGACATGAGATGGATATATCCAAGACTAAAACATCACTTCTCGCCTCGCTGCAGTCAAAAAAAATGCGATTGCGCCACGGACTTTTCATCGTGGAGGGTGAGAAAAGTGTGAGAGACACACTCGGAGCCTTTGAGCTTGCCGACATTGTGGCCACCGGAAGATGGGTAGAGACAGCGGGCGGTTTCCCAGGAATTCCTTCCGACAGGATTCTCACAGCTTCTGAGGGAGTCATGAGAAAGATATCCTCCCTTTCCACTCCTCCGGAAGTGCTTGCTGTCTACCGTCTGCCGAAGGATGATGAGGGTGGAGAACCTGTTCTTGATAAGGATGGTCTTCATCTGCTTCTCGACGGCATTCAAGACCCCGGAAACCTCGGCACCATAATCCGCACAGCCGACTGGTTCGGATTCAACCGTGTTTATGCCTCGCGCGATACGGCCGATGTATTCAATCCCAAGACAGTGCAGGCAACCATGGGCTCACTCCGTCATGTCAAAGTTGTATATACCGATCTTTCAGGACTTATAATGAGGAGCGGTGTGACTGATGTCTACGGCACAATGCTTGAGGGTCATGATATGTTTGAGGCAAAGCTCGGGCATACTGGAGTGATAGTGATGGGAAACGAGGGGAACGGATTGTCGGAGGAGATCAGAAAACTGGTCAGCCGCCCTCTGCTTATCCCCCCGTATGACTCCGGCAGTCATGCCGAATCGTTGAATGTGGCGGTTGCCACAGGGATTGTGTTAGCTGCTTTCAGAAATATAAAGGGTTGAAACGATGGCAAAGACCAAAAGTGTATTTTTCTGCCAGTCGTGCGGATATGAATCGCCGAAATGGCTCGGCAAATGTCCAGGCTGCGGCGAATGGAACACATTCGCCGAGGAGAAGGTGACCGTGGCTAAGAAATCGTCGGCAAAGAGCAAGTCGAGAAGTCAGGCACCTGTGAGGCTTTCCGAGATTCAGCCTCTTGATGAGCCACGGATACATATGCCTTCGGAAGAGCTCAACAGGGTGCTCGGCGGCGGACTTGTGGCGGGGAGTCTGACTTTGATAGGTGGAGAGCCCGGCATAGGGAAATCGACGCTTCTGCTGCAGAATATCCTCTCTATACGCAACAAACGGATTCTATATGTGTCGGGAGAGGAGAGTGCCAGCCAGCTGAAACTGCGTGCCGACCGTCTCGGGAAGGTCTCTGATAACACGTTGATCCTGTGTGAGACCCATCTCGACAATATCTTCACGCAGATAGAGAATGTCGAACCGCAGCTGGTGATCATCGACTCCATACAGACCATAGCTTCTGACGATATCGACTCTGCGGCGGGGAGCGTGAGTCAGGTAAGGGAATGCGCGGCTGCATTGCTGCGCTATGCAAAAGAGAGCAATGTGCCCGTAATACTTGTTGGCCATATAAACAAAGACGGCGCGATCGCGGGCCCGAAAGTGCTCGAGCATATTGTCGACACAGTGCTTCAGTTCGAAGGTGACAGACAGTATCTCTACAGACTGCTCCGGGCCATAAAGAACCGTTTCGGATCCACTAACGAGATCGGAATCTATGAGATGGTGCAAAAGGGATTGAAGGAGGTTAAGAATCCCTCGGAAATGCTTCTTTCGGAGAACCGTGAGGAGGAGATGAGCGGAATAGCGATAGGAGTAACCATAGAGGGTGTCCGACCTTTCATGGTTGAGGTTCAGGCCCTGGTGTCGAGTGCTGCTTACGGAACACCTCAGCGCGCGGTGACCGGTTTTGACCAGAGGCGTCTTAACATGCTTCTTGCCGTGCTTGAGAAGAGGGCGAGGTTCAAGCTCGGACAGAAAGATGTGTTTCTCAACATGGCGGGTGGTCTTAAGGTAGCTGATCCTGCCATCGACATGGCGGTTGTTGCCTCCATCATGTCATCGAATTTCGATGTAGCGGTGTCGAGAAAGACCGTATTCATCGGGGAGGTGGGACTTTCCGGAGAGATAAGGACAGTCACACGTATCGAACAGCGCGTCGCAGAGGCTGAGAAACTCGGATTTGAATGTGTTGTCATACCTAAAGGCAACCTCAAAGGGGTGAAAGACAAGTTCTCGATCCGTATCGTTGAAGTTGGTAAGGTAGAGGAACTCCTTCGCTTCCTCTTTGAATAATAGCCGTTTGAACTGACCTAATAAATTTTATGCACATGAAAGCATTTTTAATTTCATTACTTGGAAGCCTGATTTCCCTGGCAGCGTATGCCGACCGTCATGTTAACCCGGATTATGAATGCATCACAACGGGCGTGATCACTCCTACCGCCGTGGAACGAAGCAAAAAGGCTACAAAAATTACTTTCCACGCAGTCTACCGTCCTCATTTCTGGATAATGGTTGATTCCACAGCTTATATAGCGGATGCTAAGACTGACACACGCTATTTCCCTGTATCGACTGAGGGACTGGTATTCGGTGAGGAATTTTGGATGCCGGACAGCGGAGAGGCCGACTTCTCCGTCATATTCCCTCCCATGCCTGAAGAAGTCAATGCTATCGACTTTATCGACGGGACTTGGCGAATATATGGATTGCGTCTCGACGGCAAGAAGGCGCCGAAAGCTTCTGAAGTCGATCCCGATGAATGGGCAAAAGAGCATCAACGTGCTTATCCCGGTGAACCCTCGCAGTTTTTCAACACAGCTGATACAAAAATCTCAGGACGAATCCGTGGCTACGACCCTCGACTTGGATTTGATAATATTCTTCTTTATTATCAGAATCCATTCACCGGCAAACGAGATCCGATCGCGTTACCGGTCATGGCTGACGGTTCTTTCTACGGTTCGATTCCGATGGCTTCTCCGGGATATTTCTCCATTTCATTTTCTTCATATGCCTGGCTAAGCTATTACGCGGAGCCGGGCCGTACACTTGATATCCTTCTCGACTGGGATGATGTTTTGAAGGCATCTCTCGATCGGATTATGGAGCGTGACAGCCATATGCCAAACACACGTTTCGGAGGCGATATCGGCCGCATCAACTGCGAGCTTGCAGCCGCTCCATCCGCACCGGCCACGGCTGTGTATCAGATGGCACATGACAGTGTCCCTTCGGTTGCTTTAAAGGTTATTCTCGCGGATAACGAGCGATACAAGACAGAGATCGACAATTATAAAGTGTCTTCTGATATCCATTCTGTCACAAAGAAAGTGATGGATGCGAATGTGAATACCGACCTTATATTTAATCTGCTCGAATATGCGATGTACCGTGACGACATGTCTCGATATGATACTGTTGCACCGTCATTGAAGGAACCTCTCGATATAGGATTCTTCAAGCCGTTGAAAGAGGCGTTCGCCGTCGACAATCAGTGGCTTTTTGCCGGTAAAGGGATGGATATGCTTCCCAACCGCATCGCTTTCTGTTGTATTCCCGACCTTCTCGGTGCAAAGTGCTTGCAGCGGTTTACATATACTGACTCCGGTATCCTTTACCTGAAAGAACATGGTGCCAAACTCACACCCGAGGAGGAAGAAACCGCGGCATGGCTTACCGGACGTCTTGGCACAACCGAGTACTTGGAAGTGAACGAATTCATTAATGTCGTCAATCGCTTGAACATAGCCGAAGAGATTGCCAAGAGAAACGGAATGGAGGGCCTTTTTGAAGAGTTCGTAAAAAAGGGAAACGAGAAAAACATGACTGCCGAAAGTGAGTTTGACTTTGAAGCTTATAATGCTCTCCGCCGTGCGGAGGCTGTTGCCAAATGGGCCGGACTCGACCGTATCCCTTTATTATGGCAGAGCGCCTATTCCGCCAGTCTATGTTCCTATGGAAAGACCAACACCTCCGCGCCGCGCGAAGAAACCTTCTCGACCGTCAACCGGGCCATAGAAAACAATATAATCTCCCACCCTTATTTCGTCAAGGTCATAAATGGTTTTTTCGAGGATGCTTATGCATTCAAACCTTACGACATCCCCGATGATGATCGTGGCCGCGTGCTCCGCGAGATTGTAGCTCCCTATGCGGGCAAATTTATCTTGCTCGATTTCTGGGGTACTTCCTGTGGCCCTTGCCGTGCGGCGATAGAGAGTTCTTCGGAGTTGCGCCAACGTAACTTAGACCATCCTGATTTCAAAATGATATTCATCACGGGAGAAAGTGATTCCCCCGAAGGGGCATACAACAAATACGTCGCTGAAAATCTTGTGGGTGAGGCCACACATCGTCTTTCAGATTCCGATTTAAACCGACTGCGGGGCCTTTTCAAGATCAGCGGCATTCCCCACTATGTTCTCATCGGTCGCGATGGTAAAATCCTGATTGAACATTTTCATTTTCATTCACTCTCCGATGCGCTTTCCGAACATGGCGTTACACTGAAGTGACAGATATTCCCTTGTTAATAATATTCCCGATTTTGCTTTCGCTCCGGGATATATTCGAGGGGACAAAACCTTTAAGGGGCTGTCTAACAATGAACTGCACCCCAAAAGTTTTTTGTCTAACTTTTGGGGTGCAGTTCACTTGTTAGACAGTCTCTTAATTAATCACATACTTCGGAATTAATTGCTTGTTTCGGCAATCATGCCAAGGAATTCATCTTCAGAAATCATTGGAATACCGAGTTTCTCACATTTTTCACGTTTGGAGGGCCCCATGTTCTCTCCGGCGAGCACAAAGCTGGTCTTTTTCGAAATGCTTCCAACATTCTTGCCCCCCTCGCGTTCGATCAAGTCTTTATATTCATCACGCGAATGATGGGCGAAAACTCCGGAGATTACGATGGATTTCCCTTCGAGCGACGTGCCCTTCGGGGCGAGTTTTTCCTCGGAAAGGCTCATCTGTACGCCGGCTGCATGGAGTCGGGATATATTGTCGATATTTACCGGGTCACGGAGGAAATCATAGATGCACTGTGCTATCACGGGGCCGACATCAGGAATAGAAGTCAGTTCCTCCACCGACATGGCCTGCATAGTATCCATATTCTTGACGGAAGACGCGAGCCTTTTTGCTGTAGTCTCACCTACATTGGGTATGGAAAGGGCATATACGACCCTTTCGAAAGGCACTTTTTTCGATTGCTCTATTCCGTCGATTATCCTTTTTGCCGATTTCTCTCCCAGCCGGTCGAGTTTCTGTAACTGTTCCGGGGTGAGGTCATAGAGGTCGGCAATGCGTTCCACAAGGCCGCAGTCAAAAAGAAGCTCAGCGGTCTCTTCGCCGATTCCGTCAATGTCCATCATGCGCCGGGCACAGAAATGCTCGATCTTCCCCGTGATCTGTGGGCGGCATCCGTAATGATTGGGACAGCACCATGCCGCCTCGCCGAAAATCCTTACGAGCGGAGTGCCGCATACGGGACATCTGTCGACGAATCTGATGGGAGTGGCCTCAGGGTCACGTCGTGACACTTCTACGCCGGTGATCTTAGGAATTATCTCCCCTCCTTTCTCCACATACAGCCAGTCGCCTTCATGGATGTCGAGTTCGCGGATTATGTCATCGTTGTGAAGCGAGGCGCGTTTCACTATCGTGCCGGAGAGTTGGACGGGTTCAAGGTTCGCAACAGGAGTGACTATTCCCATTCGTCCGGTCTCGAACGAGACAAAGCGCAGTCGCGTGCATGCGTTCTCAGGATTGAATTTGAACGCGATGGCCCATCGCGGAGATTTGGCAGTGAAGCCGAGATTGAGCTGCTGACGCAGGGAATTGACCTTGAAGACAAGTCCGTCTGTCGCGACGGGCAGTTCCTTGCGGTGCACGTCCCAGTAATCTACGTAATCGTTTACCTCCTCGAGCGAATGGAGCAGGCGCATGGCTTTCGACACTTTGAACCCCCATCTCGCGGCAGCCTCCATGTTGGCGTAATGGTTGTCGGCAGGGAGGTCGTCACTCAGAAGATAATAAAACCGTGCGTCGAGATGTCGTCGTGCCACTTCGCGCGAGTCCTGCATCTTGAGGGTGCCGGAGGCGGCGTTGCGCGGGTTGGCAAACAGAGGCTCCTCGTTGTAGGCCCTCTCGGCGTTGAGGCGCTCGAATACCTCCCACGGCATAAGGATCTCTCCACGTATTTCAAATTCCTCGGGCCAGTCACCGGGCTGTAGCTGCAGGGGGATACTTCTGATTGTCTTTACGTTTGCTGTCACGTCATCGCCCTGGGTGCCGTCGCCGCGTGTCACGGCCCTGACGAGACGTCCGTGGCTATAGGTGAGCGATATTGAAGTGCCGTCGAATTTCATTTCTCCCACGATGTCGAAATCCTCCCCCTCGAGCGCTTTACGTACACGTATGAACCAGTCGTCGACTTCCTCGATCGAATAGGAGTTGGAGAGCGACATCATAGGGCGTGCATGGATCACATGCTCGAATCCTTTGGTTAGATCCGAGCCTACCCTTTTCGTAGGGGACAGCGGATCGTCAAATTGCGGAAACTCCTTCTCGAGCTTCTCCAGCTCTTTCATGAGCATGTCGAAATCCTTGTCAGAAATCTCCGGGGAGTTCAAAACATAATAATTGTGGTTGTGCCTGTGAAGGTCGGCTCTAAGAGTCTCGATTCTTTCTCTGGCTTGCGATGGATCCATATTCAGAGGTTGTTTTTCGTGTCTGTTAATCAGTTCTCCTGCTCGGCGACTTACGGATTATTGAGAATCATGTCACGTCGTCGATGTAGGGATATGCCACATTCCATAGAAACAGTCCGGCCGCAGGCATGGATGTTCCTGCGGAGCAACGGTCTTTTTCCCGGATGATATCTTGGAAACCTTCAATGCTTATTTTCCCTCTTCCCACGTCTACGAGAGTGCCAACTACGGCCCTGACCATATTGCGCAGGAATCTGTCGGCGGTAATTGTGAAGACGAGCCCCTCTTTGGGAACAGACAGTCCGCAACCGTTGCCGGAACATTCGCTTAGGGGAGTCCATACCGCTTCTGTTACATCGCAGTTATTGGTCTTCACATCGGAATGCAGTTTCGCGAACGATGTGAAATCCTTGGTCTGAAGAAGGAGAGAGGCGGCTTCGTTCATGCGGACTGCATCTAGAGGGGAGGGGGAATGCCATGCGAACGGATAGAGAAACGGAGATTTCTCAAAGGTCACGAAATACTTATAGGTTCGCTCCACGGCATCAAAGCGGGCATGGGCGTTGTCGGCTACCTCGATAAGGTCGTAGAAGGCGATATCTTTCCCAGCCAGTCGGTTGAGGGCGATAAGAAGTCTCCTTTTATCCTCCACCGGCTCCGGAGTGTCGAAATGGGCATACATGCGTCGTGCGTGCACCCCGGTGTCTGTGCGTCCCGCCCCGACAATGGATATGGGGAGACGCATCACTGTTGTGAGCGCCTCCTCTATTGTCTGCTGCACGCTTATGGCGTTGGGCTGCGACTGCCAGCCGTGGAATCTCTCCCCGTTGTAGGCCAGACGTAGGAAGTATCTCATGACGGTCAGTCCCTCTCCAGATATGTTATGCCGTAGAGCCCGGATTTATAGTTGTTGAGGAACTGGCGTCCTTCCTCAGCCGTTATGACTCCCTGTTTCATCGAAGCCGATACCCATGCCTCAAGATTGCGAACGAGCTTCTTAGGACTGTATTCAACATAGTCGAGCACATCAGCCACAGGTTCGCCGTCGATCACCTGCTCAATCTTGTAGCCGTTTTCATCGACAGAGATGTGCACGGCGCTTGTGTCGCCGAAGAGATTGTGAAGATCTCCGAGTATCTCCTGGTATGCCCCGACAAGGAACACTCCAATATAATATTTCTCATTCTGCCGGAATGTATGCACAGGTAGTGAATATGACATTCCCTGAGGGGATACGAATCGCCCGATCTTGCCGTCGGAATCGCATGTTATGTCCTGGATTGTGCAACGGCGTGTTGGCTTTTCGTCAAGTCTCTGTATGGGCATTATCGGGAAAAGCTGGTCGATAGCCCATGAGTCGGGAAGACTCTGGAAGAGGGAGAAATTGCAGAAATATTTTTCAGGAAGCATTCTGTCGACCTTGCGCAACTCTTCCGGCGGGTGCTTCATATTATCGGTGAGGTCATTTACATCGCGTGCCACTGACCAGAAGAGTTTCTCTATCTGAGCGCGGGTGCGCAGGTCGAGCAGTCCGAGACTGAAAAGCTCAAGCGCCTCCTCTCGGATCTGGAGTGCGTCGTGCCAGTCTTCAAAAAGGGTCGTTGCATTGATACGGTCCCATATCATGTACAGCTCCTTGGTGAGCTCGTGGGCATCGTCCTGAATCTCTTCGTTGTCGTTCCAGATAGGGAGCTGAGTGGTCTCGAGCACCTCTATGATCAGCACCGAGTGGTGTGCCGTGAGTGAGCGTCCGCTCTCCGTAATGATATTGGGGTGTGGAATATTGTTCTTGGTGCAGACATCTACAAGTGCCGACACAGAGTCGTTGACATATTCCTGGATTGAATAGTTCATCGAGTTCTCTCCCATAGATGAGCGAGTGCCGTCGTAGTCCACGCCGAGTCCTCCACCTATATCAACAAACTCTATCTTGAACCCCATCTTAAAGAGCTGCACATAGAACTGCATGGCTTCTCTGAGCGCGTTTTTAATACGCCTGATCTTTGTGATCTGACTTCCGATATGGAAATGTATAAGTTTCAGGCAGTCAATGAGGTTGTTTTTCTCAAGAAACGAGAGGGCATCGAGGAGTTCAGACGAATTAAGGCCGAATTTGCTTACATCACCTCCTGACTGCTCCCATTTGCCGCTGCCTGATGATGAGAGCTTTATGCGGATTCCGATGTTGGGGCTTATGCCAAGTCTTTTCGCAACATCGGCGATAAGCTTCAGCTCGTTTAGTTTCTCCACCACCAGATAAATGCGTCGTCCCATTTTCTGGGCGAGAAGAGCAAGCTCCACATAATCCTCATCTTTATACCCATTGCATATTATAAGCGAGTTTGAATGTGGATTGACGGCGAGAACTGCATGGAGCTCGGGTTTTGATCCGGCCTCAAGTCCGATGTTGTATTTGTTTCCATGACTGACAATCTCTTCCACGACCTGCCGCATCTGGTTTACCTTGATAGGATAGACGACGAAATTCTGTCCTTCGTAGGAATATTCGTCGGCGGCTTTCTTGAAGCAAGAGGATATCTTCTGTATCCTGTTGTCGAGGATATCCGGAAAGCGAAGCAGCATCGGTGCAGACACATCACGTATTTTCAATTCGTCGACAACCTCCTTGAGATCGACCGACGCACAGTTTTCACGGGGAGTGACCTGCACATGCCCCTTGTCGTTGATTGAAAAATATTTCAATCCCCAGCCGCTGACATTATATATCTCGGCTGAATCCTCGATACGCCATTTTCTCATTAAACTATGGGTCTTATATAATTCTGGTTTCTTATTCAATACTTATTTGCCTACGGCAATCATGGTTGTCTACGCCCGAGCAGCTCAAAGCGTTCCACGATTATTTCCGTCCGACGTCTCACAATCTTCATCCTGTCTTCATATTCCCTGGTGCGTAGATAACCCTCGACATATAATTGCGATCCTTTCCTGACATATCTTTCCACGATAGAGGCGTTCTGCCCTCCGAACACAAGATTATGCCATTCGGTTATCTCCACACGCGAGGCTCCCCTGGCTTCATTGGTGGCGAGTGACACATAGGCCACAGGACGGTCTTTCTCCGGATATCTCATATCGGGATCAGCCCCGACATGCCCGAGAAGTATGACTTTGTTCACAGACATGACCTCAGGGCGTTATGCGAACCAGGATGTATGCTGTTCTGAATCAGAACGTCTCCCGAATACGGAAGGTTTAAGCGTGAGGCCAACCTTTTCATCGAGGGCGAAGAAAAGATTCATCACGTGGGTAGCGTCGCCCGCTCCACCCCTCATATGTGAATCGCCTACTGTCTCAAGTGCGAGGAGGCCGGCGCCCGGCTTATCGAAACAAACGATACATTTCTGAGTTCCCTCCACCTCGCTGTTGTCAATCTGTGAGAGGCTTGTGAACACAAAATTATGATCATCATAGATAGTTTCGAAAAGATTGTCGACTTCCTCTATGGAGAGTGGCGACTTCATCATTGTCAGGACTCTCATGGTCCTGGTCATGTCGGAGGGTATTATCCTCACATGCACTTTGCCTGAGTATCCTGTTTGCGACTTGGCGATCATGGTGGCGATTTCCGTGGCTATAGCTCCGGGATCGAGTGATGCCGCCATATCTGCAGGCGCGGCTACTGAGATCTCGAGATCGGAATCGATGAGCTGGTTTAACGCAAGAGGGTGTAGCGCGATCATGGCGAGTGCAGCCGCCGGAGTCGGAACGACAGCAAGGCGTGCTCCTCTGACGAGCGGCTTTCTGTTGATTTCGGAAAGGCCATATTCAAATCCTCCGGCTGCGAGGCGGTGCATTCTCCGGGCCGACATGTCGATGATATGGAGCCCGGGCCATTCCTCGGCTCTCTGCACGATATCGTCGGCTGCCTCTGAATCCTCGGCGATAAAAAGCACATCGAGAACCGAAGGATCGATGGAATCGGAAAAACTTACGATCTCCTCTCCAATGAATCCGTGATGGCATGCCGCCACGCTGCGCCCCGCGAAGGCGGGAGCGTGGAGAGAGATTATGTCGGTTTCTGGATGATGAATCAGTATGCGGAGTAATTCTCCGGCGTCTTCCTGCCGGGCTCCGATGATTCCTACTTTAATCATGTCGGGTTATATATAGAGGTTTCAGAAATTGTCGGGATCTATTGACAGGATAGAGGCGAAGAGCTGACGGGCCCTTTCTCTCGACACATCTTCCCTGAGCACGGCGAAAATCGTGTCACTACCGGGAATTGTGCCGAGGATCTCGCTTTCGCCGCTCACGTCGATGTCGTAGGCGAGACCGGAGGCATATCCGTTTCTTGTCTTTATGACCGCGATGTTGCCTGAGAAACTGAGGGAAATAAAGCCGCTCTGGTAGTTTGCGCGTGCTGGCGCGGTGCCAGATGCGAGGATCTTGTCTTTGAGCGAGTCGCTTTCGGGGAGAGTGTACATATAAGTTCCTCTGTCGGTAGGTACTTTGGTTGTTCGCAACATTTTAAGGTCGCGTGAGAGAGTGGCCTGAGTGACGTGATGGCCTTGACGCGCGAGAATTCCGGCAAGCTCCTCCTGGCTTCCTATGCAATGGTTTCGTATCAGATCGATGATAAGATCTATTCTTTTTTTCCTGTTTTTCATGCGTGGTCGCTTTTGGATTTTCTACGATCGAGTTCAGCCTTTATGCGGCCGGCTTCTTCATAGTTTTCGTTTTCAGCAGCTTTCATCATCGCAGCTGAAAGTTGGGCGTCAGACATTCTGGCGAGATCCGACTTGTCGGCTTCAGGAGCATGCCTCTCTTCTCCGGGGGTGGCTGCCTCGTCGTTTTCCGAGGGGCCGTTGTCGGGGTCGAATCCGGCTTCCCTCATCACAGAGTCGGATGTGAATATCGGGGCTCCGACACGTATGGCGAGAGCGACGGCATCCGACGATCTTGAATCGACGATTTTCTCTGTCTGTCCGTTCGAAAATACAAGGTCTGCCGCAAAAACTCCGTTGGGGAGTTTGCGGATATTCACCTCTATGAGCGAGATGCCGAAAGCCGCAAGTGTGGTGACCATGGTGTCGTGGGTCAGAGGCCGTGGGGTGGCCACTTCCTGAAGCTTGCATTCAATGGCCTGAGCTTCGGGGAATCCTATTATTATAGGGATTCTCCGGGTGCCTCCCGCCTGTTGCAGAATCAGCGCGTAGACGCCCGATTCGATCTGGTTGTAAGTTATGCCAACCAATTCAAGTCTGTGTTTCTTTTCCATCTCGAATACCTATTGTCAGATGATGACGGAGTTTTCATTTATTGTCGGATCTGCGGCCTGTGGGGCTGCCTTCTTATGATGGCGTGCGTGTCTGTGTGAGACTTGCGCCGGCGTAGAGATCATGCCTGAGCCGAGACAAAGTTCATGATCAGGAGTGTATATCACAGCGAATTGTCCGGGAGCGATCCCTTGGACGTCTTCCTCTGAAATGATTCTTAATCCGGCATTGTCTCTGCGAAGAATACCGTCTGTGAACTGCGGCGTATGACGTGTCTTGAAGGAGATTGCAATCTCTGTGTCAAGGGTAGCCGGAAGGGGCGATCGGGTGATCCAGTTCATTTCCTCAAGAGGGATCACGCGTCCGTATTGCAGCTTAGTGTCAATGCCGTTGGATACATACACTACATTGTCGCGGATATTTTTTCTAACTACAAACCAGGGACCCCCGCTCATGCCGAGACCCTTGCGCTGCCCGATCGTGTAGAACCAGTAACCCTTGTGGACACCGATCTTCTTCCCTGTGGCGATGTCGATTATCGGGCCCTCTTTCTCGCCCAGATGACGGGCCAGAAAATCAGAATAGTTGATTTTCCCAAGGAAACATATTCCCTGGGAATCTTTACGTGCGGCGTTGGGGAGACCTGCTTTCCGCGCGATTTCCCTTACTTCTGACTTATCGAGCTCGCCGAGGGGGAACATTATGTGCGAGAGCTGTCCGTAGTCGATCTGGGCCAGGAAATCGGTCTGGTCTTTCACGGGATCTTTGGCGGTGGCGAGATAGAGCATGCCGTCTCTCTCCTTTACGGAGGCGTAATGACCGGTGGCAGTCTTATCGAAATCCTTGCCCCATCTTTTTTCGAAAAAACCGAATTTTATGAGTTTATTGCACATCATATCAGGATGAGGTGTAAGGCCTTTGCTCACAGTCTCGAGCGTATAGGCCATTACATGTTCCCAATATTCCTCGTGGAGCGACACGATATTGAGCGGCAGGGAGTATTTCCTTGCTATCAGGCGGCACATCTCTATGTCTTCTTCAGCGGAACAGTCGCCTTCGCCATTGTCCATGCCTATTCGTATATAGAACAGGTGCAGGTCATGTCCCTCTTCATGAAGCTTATGGACCACGACCGCGCTGTCAACACCTCCGGATACAAGCACTGCTATTCTCATACCTCTTCAAGTTCTGCCTCGCTCTTGTTTTCCGAATGAATGATGTGGAGCGAGAGGAAATAGTCTACAGATATCTTGCCTGGCCCGACAAGCATCAGGAAGAAGTATATGCCAAGGAACATTACAGGGAGATAGCCCTGCTGTTGCCAGTCGAGGAGGTATGGCGCCTCGGCAACGTAGTCGTGAAGCAGATGATATTCGGCGATCACCATTGCCAAGAACGGTGGAAGTATCATGAGTCTTGTAAGGAACCCGCACATTATGAACAGTGAGCTGATCATCTCAATACATATCATCACGATAAGCGATGTCTCAGAGTCCATGCCGAGCACTGATGGAAATACGTAGCGCATATCGTAGAATCGGGCGATCTGCCTGACTCCAAACTGCATGAGCATTATTCCCACGAAAAGCCGTAGGAACAGGCGCCCGAGATTTGTGTAGGAGTAGCCTGTGGTGCGGAAATACAGGCTCTTAAGGAATCTTGATAAGCTATAGTTTCTCATATTGTATGATCTTGTCCGCTGAATTTATGTCGTTGTAAATGTCAGTGGCGCATCATTTATTGTCTGCTGCGCTTACGAGCCTGAGAAGCTCGGCGGTAGCTGTGTCAGGATCGACGTTTTTCATTACTATCTTGCCTTCGCCGTTGACCACGTAGATCGAAGGCCTCACACGGAAGTCAAATATGTCTCTCACCTCCGGGGAGCAGCCTACCGTCCAGGTTGACGGATAGTTGGATGTGTCATCTTTCCAGGTCTTGTTGTCGGCGTCGGGGACAATATAGAGTATATTTACTTTCCCTCTCTCAAGTGCCTGCGTGAGCTGTATATTGGTCTCCATTGACAGACGTGCCAGACGCCATTCTGTCATGGCTGGATCGCCGAAAATAAGCATCGTGGGAGTCGTCATGGGAAAATAAGTGGCTTCCTTGCCGTCTTTGCCAGTGAATTTGAATTCGGGAACTTTCTCTCCGAGCATCGAGTTCCCCAGCACTTTCAGCTGACGCGAGTAATGCTTTTTCTTTGATTCGGGCACTTTCTTGTTTTTTACTATCGCCTGAAGGAAGCGGACATATACCTCATCGATCCAGACATCCGCGCGTGGACTGTAGATGTTCTCCTCAGCGGCTTTTGTGAACTGTAAATAGCCGATATCCCGATTATATTTCTGAGTTTTCTGATCATTTCTGATTAATGTTGTTAATTAAGTCCGGAGGTTGTTGGAAATGTTTTTGGTTGTAATGGTCTTACTTTATGTGTCACAATGACGTGAAGCCATGTGTCATTCCTTGACGAGAGGTCTGATGGCATCTGCCCAGGCTTTATAGCCTTTCCCGAGAAGATGCAGCCCGTCGTTGGTGAATTCCTTTTTAAGTTTCCCGGTGGAGGGATCCGCAAGGGCAGGCCAGAGATCCACGTACACGGCTCCGTTGACTGAAGCTATCTCCTTGATTCTTTCGTTAAACCTTACCACCGTGCTTTCTTTCCCTTTGAGGTTGCGGTAACGTCCGAAGTCATTGTTTATTGGCATCACTGACTGTATGTAAAGCCTTGTGTCAGGAGCTTTTTCTCTTATTTCTCTCACGAGTTTGCCGTATTCCTCTGCGAGTCTGTCGACAGAAAGATTGTGTGAGACGTCATTTATGCCTATAAGAAGGAAAATCTTTGACGGTGAATGGTCAACGACCTGATACAAGCGTTCCATGACTCCGGATATCACATCAGAGGAGATGCCTCTGTTCTTGATTGTGATATCGTCGAAGAGCTCGGAGAATTCTCCACCATCGGTTATGGAGTTGCCGAGGAAGACAATATCGCCCGGTTCTACGGGGATGATGTTGAACAGGGTCACTTTCTGTTCCCAGTATTCGCTGCGGGGTGACGCCGAGACTGCCGAGGGTAGGGTGGCGGCGAGCAGGAGCATGGATGCCGTGAATATGCCTGCAGGTCTTATCATATTAAATATAGACATGGTTCTCATGAAAGTGTGGTATGGTGTTTTATCAATCCTCCCATTGGAGACTTGCATATATGTGAAATTTCAATCTCACGGGCTGAGGTCGCTTGTCGCAACACAGTCTCGAAATGTGAGGCGACGGATCCTATGAAGCCCACTGAGTATGTTCCGAAGGAAAGGTAGTGGGCCAGATTCCTGTCGATGAATCTCAGAAACTCATCATATACGAGGTCGTGGATCTCCTCGCAATCGATATTCTCCTTGAGAAAGGGGACGAAAGATGCAAGATATCCGCTTGGCGATGTGCCGCGGTACACATTCTCAACTATGTCGGATATGGTAACGTTGTAGGCTTCGTTAAAACGGGATATGATCTCCTTAGGGAGTCTTAGCTTAAAGATATCGCTTATGAGACGGCGTCCCAGCACGGCGCCGCTCCCTTCATCTCCGAGCACATATCCGAGAGAAGGTATCTGGCTTATGATTCCCGTTCCGTCGTAAAGACATGAGTTGGAGCCGGTGCCAAGAATGCAGGCTATGCCGGAAGTGTGGCTGAAGAGAGAGCGGGCCGCCGCGAGCATGTCGGAATCTACGTGAATTTCGGAGTCTTTCCAGATATCCTGCAGTGATCGGGCCATTTTTGCGCATATTGAGGGTGTGGCGCATCCGGCACCATAATAATAGACTTCCGCAGGGGCGCCATGCGGACGCAGTAATTCCCCGACACGCTCAAGCGCAAGCGTGAGCGAATCGGGTGAGGAAAGTGCCGCGTTGATACCTCCGGTGTGGACGGAAGCCGCGACACTGCCGTCGGGCCGGATCAATGACCATTCCACTTTCGTGGAACCTGCATCTGCTAAAAGTTTATATTTCATTCAATCATTCTTATTTGTCGCCTCCTGCCGCAGGATGTCGGGGTGAGGAATATGCGGATAAGTGATTCAATCTACAAAAGTAATATTTTTTTTATAAGTATGCAAGAGAACAATCGACATAAAAAAAGGTGCTCCAACTGGAGCACCTTACTTTTCTCTAATCTGTCCCACCTTTCCGGCTCGGTGGAATGTCTTTTAGCAATTCTATCAATAAAGCTTTGAGTGGAATCGATGATCTTGTCAGTCTGCTTCTTGTCAGAATGCCTCAGGATCGTTGAAGTTCGACCATTCGCCTACAATCTGACGGAGCTGGGAGTCGCCTATCGTACGGAGATCGGTGAGGTTGACATTGTAGCTTACGTTGAGGTGAGTCAGCATCGGGTCGAAGCTTACATCGAGAGTCTGGAGCTGGTTGTTGCTTACGTTGACTCTCTGGAGGAACGAAAGGTTGCTGAGATCAAGGTAGGTGAGGTCATTCCATTCGAGGTTTACGAAGGCCAGGGTAGGCACATCGCTGACCGTGAAAGAAGTAAGATCGTTGTAGGGAGCGAAGATATCGTTGAGGGCCTTGCAGTTGTTGATGGCGAGCTCGGTCATATGGTTGTCGTTGCAGGCCAGGGTTACAAGCGAGGGGAGTTCCTGGATATAGAGCTTCTGGATTCTGTTGCCCTGTATGTTGAGGTTCTCCAGTTTGGCGAGCCCTGCGAGAGTCATTCCCGTGAGGTCATTGTAGCCTGCATAGAGTGTCTTGAGTGCCTGGCAGTTGGAGACTGTAAGCTCTTCAAGATTGTTGCTCATGCAGTTGAGGTAAGTCAGGTTGACGGCGTTTGCCACATCAAGGTCGACAATCTGGTTGGAAGCGATGTTGAGCTTCTTCAGAAGGGGAGCTCCCGTGATGTTGATTTCAGGAAGTCGGTTGCGGTTAAGTTTCAGAACCTGGAGCTGCTGGCATTCGATACCGATTGAAGTAAGACGGTTTTTCGAAGCGTTGATTTCAGTAACTGTAGGAGAAACGACGATAAGCCCGGTGAGCTTGTTGCCGCTGACATCGACTTTCTGAAGAGACGGGAAGTTGGAGAGGTTGAGCGTGCCTCCAAGATCTTTGTTATTCCATTTGATTTCGGTGACGTGTCCGTTTTCAACCGTGATTCCGGGGAGGGAAGCTACATTTCCACCGGCGAAACCGAGAGCCTGTGCGTTATCACCGCCTTTGGCGGCTGGCTGGCTTACGAAAGCCTGAAGGGCTTTTGCTTCGTTTTTTGAGAGATTCTGGCTCCATCCGCATGTCATAGTGGCGAGGGCAGCCAAAAGTAAAAATGTTCTTTTCATAACTCGATAAGATTTAAGATTTAGAGAAATTTGTTTGTTTTATCATTAAAACGCATTCCGACGAATATGGTTTAAAAGAAACTTAAAAACTATGGCTTGTTTTCAATAATTACAAAAAGTTTATAATCCAACGTGCATGGCCCGTAATATCCAAAAGAGATGTTTTACTGTATCTCAAAATGACAAATGGAGCAGATGTGCTTTTATGTGCTTGATATAGTGGGGTATATGATATTCTTGAATTTTTATCGTCAAATTCTTTGTACGTATTGATTATTTTTTGTAGCTTTGCGGTGTGAATGATTCGTCGGCAAGCGGCGATTTATTTTAACAGTTTTTATACTTCATTTATCTATGAAGCTTCCACATCAGGACAACAACAATTATCGTGATGCCGCTCCCCCTGAGCGTGTGTTGGTGTGGTGCGCATAGTTCCACCAGCTTTTTTTTGACCGCGTGACTGCACTTACAGCCGTAGGTGGGCTTTTTACCGCCATCTACGGAAGTCGGGTGCTACGAGTACATTGACATATGGGTCCGTCCCGGAGAAAAGGCTCCGGTGAAACTTCAGGAAATCCGGAGGGATATGTCGGTTGGCAGGTATCATTCCGGATTCGATCATGGATAAACAAAAAGTATAACCCGGATGTCCTTAGGGGCATCTATTAAAACTGTTGAAATATGAAAAAAGAATCATGTATTTACATTGATAAGGTGCTTTTCCGCTCCTTCACTGTCGAGGAGAGTAAAAACTCATGTGGTGAAAGCTCGGAATTCGTTTTTGACCGTCAGAGCGACTTCCTGTACGACTCATCATTTGGCGGCATAGCGGTGAGAATTGACTTTTGCAACGAGAGGTATGTGCGTAATAAAGGGCTAGGAGTGCGTCGTAGGGTGTCACTGACTCTTGTCGATACGACAGCTCGTTCTGAAATAACGTCGCGGAAAGTCACGGTAAGGATGTCGCGCACCGAATATTTGAAATCTTCATATGCCATATTCCCTCTTTCTCAGATAGGATTTATAGCAGGCCACAACTATAAGCTTGTTGTCTGCGACGAGACTGCTTCCGAGAATCTCGGAGAATATTCTTTCCATATTTTCTGTCAGGATACTTTAGGGCATCCTGCCGATTGGTATGATGTGTATTCTGCGGGGATACGGCGAGAGGGGGAATATCATATTTTCAAATCTGTGGATTCGACAGACAGTGAGATTTTCGTGGTGCGTTTCAAGATGCGTAGGAATCTGTCAGGCAATCTTCCTGTTGTGCTCCCCGAAATTGAATTGCGTATTTATTATCCTGAATGCGAAAGGGTAGAGACGCACTTCATGGAGCCAAATTGCGTTGATTTCGCCGGTAACCGATATATGGTCGAGTCCTCTTTCATGTCAGAGAGTAAATGTAGAGGCGCCTATTACGCAGAGATCCTCTGCATGAAGTATCCATTGGCAGGTTTTGTGTTCGGCACGTCAGGTCCTGAATTGAATGGTGACTGGCGTGGAGATGATATCATGCCTTTGGAGGAATATTCTCCTGAGGCAACAGATACCCGGTATGATTCACTTCTGGGAGGAGAAAAGAATGATGATGAGGAAACTTTTGATTTCGATGCCGCGCTTGATAGATTCATAAAAGATGAGATGTCGGGGCGTCAAGATTCCGAGGTGCCTGAATCCGGCGGGGAAGCCGGAGACATGCCGGATGATTCGGGATCTTCAGTACAAGAGAAGTATTGCGAGGCTGAGTCTGGCATAAGTTCAACATCTCTTCTTCCATCTCTTGATCATCTCACAGGTCTGCGCTCGGTGAAAGATAAGCTTATGGTCTATGAACGGCTTGTGCGTTTCAACAAGTTGCGCTCAGACAACAATCTGCCGACAACGCCCATGCCGCTCCATGCGATGTTTCTCGGTTCTCCGGGCACCGGCAAGACAACTGTGGCAAAGATGATGGGGGTAATGCTTCACAAGGCAGGAATCCTTTCGAAGGGTCATGTGGTGGTGCGTGAGCGCGCCACTCTTCTCGGACAGAACTATAATTCTGAAGCGGAAAAGACGCTCGCAGCCATAGAGGAGGCGCAAGGAGGTATCCTTCTGATCGATGAGGCATACCAGCTGTATCAGCCTGAAGACGCGCGAGATCCGGGCAAATTCGTGATTGAGACACTTCTGACGGCGCTTTCCGATGAATCCCGACGAGACTGGATGCTTGTGCTCGCAGGCTATCCTGATGAGATGAGAAAGATGGCAGATATGAATCCTGGATTCAAGTCGCGCATACCTGATTCCAATGTATATATGTTTGATGACTTTTCTGAAGATGAGCTCATGGAGATAGCGGACAACTATATTTCGCGTCTCTGTTATGAGCTTTCTCCTGAGGCTCGTGAGGCTCTTGTCTCGCGGCTGAGATTCGATTGTTCCCACAGGGGACGAAACTTCGGGAACGCCCGGCATATCATAAATCTTATCCAGACTGAAATACTTCCGGCTATGGCGGTGAGAGTAATTACGGCAGGAGTCTCCGGTCCTGATTCGCTGACCGTAATCAGAGAAAGTGATATACCTCGTGCGATAGAAAGGGGAGACGCATTCCGGCGCCGTATCGGATTTGCTGTCTGATTCCCTATATTTCGCTTTCGCCGGGCTGATGCTTTCAGTCGGATATGTCAACTTTTAAGGGGCCGTCCTCGCGGAGACTATGGAGTTGCTCCAGACCATAAGCGGAAGCTTTCTCCATGAGGTCGGCCTCGATCTTACGCCTTACCGACGGATGCACCACTATCCTGTCGAATCTGTCGAGGGCTGGCAGACGGCTCAGCGAATCCGGACTGAAACCTGATCCAAGTATCATATATCTTCTCTTCATCCGTTTCTTTGACATTATTATATTTGAAAGAGAATCAAGATTGGCCAGACAGTCTATTGAAATAATCTCGCATCCTTTATGCACGATCCGGCTCACTGCATTGCGGGGGAGCAGCGCCACATTTTCAGACTCGTGGTCATAGAGGGCTAGCGATATGTCGGAAGAGTTTTTCTGAATGATGAAGCCATCGGGGACGCTGTTCCTAAGCAGAGGGATCATCAGAAGTGAGCCGGCAAGCATGACGGCCCCTACGCTGAGAGCCACTTTCTTTTTCCCTCTCTTCATGGCGAAGCCTATAAGCAACACTCCAAGAAGCCATAATATCACCACCGGAAGCTGCACCTGACAGGATACGGCAGACTCTCCGAAAGCCGAAAGTCGTTCGGCGACGACAGTGAAAAGACTATATCCTCTGTCGAGAACGCCGGCAACCGGATGCAGGTCTATCCCAGCCATGAGAAATGCAAGGTAGAGCAGCGCGGTTCCGACATAGGGGGGGAGAAGTGGTAGCAACACGAGGTTGACAGGCAGGAAGAGGAGAGGGATCTTACTGAAATAATATGACACAAGCACCCAGCTGCATCCTGTGGCGACAAGCGAGACAAGTATTGCCGACACAACTGAATGAAGCCAGGGATGAAAGTGCCTGTTGACATTGTTGAGCTGCCCGGCAAAGGTCAGTATTCCCGCCACGCAGATGAAGCTCAGTTGCATTCCTGCGTCGAAGAGGGCTGTCGGATCGAAAAGAAGGATTGCGAACGCGGAGGCGAGCAGGGCGTTTCCAGATGCATTTCTTCTCTGCAGCGACATGGCGAGGATAACAAACGAGGTCATGACGCATGCCCTGACAGTCGATGGTGCCAGTCCGCTGAGATATGCATATCCCCAGAGAACAATGAGGGCTATCCAGAAACGGAGACGATGCATGCCGAGCAGTTTCATCGGAAAGAGAAGGAAGAGGATTATTCCCATCACGATAGCTACATGGAGCCCGCTTAATGCAAGCACATGCGCCACCCCGGCGTTGCTGAAGGTCTCCCTGACGTCGTCCGATAGAAGCGATCTGTCGCCGAGAAGAAGAGCCACAAGAAAATTGACGGTTGGTCGTTCAAGCGCTGAATTCTCTATCGTGGCGGCTATTCGGTCGCGCCATTCCGCTGAAGCACTCGTCAAACTTGTATGATGGCTAATTTTGCTTACCGTGGCGCCCTCCGTATAAGCACGGTAGTTTATACCCTGTCTTTTCATTCGGTCGGCATATCCGGATGGACGGAAGTTCGGATTATCCTCCACCTCTTGCAGACGCGCCGGAAAAAGAATAATATCCCCGACATCGAGTGTTACACCATCTGTCTGAAGCACGATTCTGAGATTGTCGCACCCTCTTAGGTTGCCGGCGGAGTCTGACAGGTGTGAGATATCTACGACTAATCTGTCGCCGTTTGCCCGTGATATTGTTTCCTTCACCTCACCTTCCGCAGCAACATAGCGTGAAAGCTCTATGGGGGAGAGTGTCTCGGGGCGGTGCCACCAGGCGTCGAACATACCTATGCCGGCAAAAAGCAGGAAGATCCAAACAGCGTGGCGGGAATTCAGTTTCAACGCTTTTGCGGGGATAGCCGATTTGTGCAGTAGTATCAGGTAATACATGAGCCCTGCCGCCACCGGGATAAGTCCCCATGCCGGACCTTCGAGCGATGAACCGGTCACAATTCCGGTCACGAGCGCTGCAAGTGGAATCAGAAAAGGAAGATCATACACTTCAGCTATTCCAGATTTTCCAGGCTGCTATGGCCTGGCCATGAAGCATTTCGAGCCCGTTTTTGACCGTAGCGCCCATTTCCGATGCCTTCTGCATGAATAGTGTCGTCTCAGGATTATAGACAAGATCGAAACAGAGGTGGCCGGGAGTGAGAAGAGAATACGGTATATCAGGGCATGTGTCTGTTTTCGGCCACATGCCGAGCGGAGTGGTGTTGACAATTACATGGAACTCCGACATTACCTCCTGAGTCACGTCAGAGTAGGAGAGGAGTCCGTCATTCCCTTTCCTGGAGACTTTCATGACTTCGAGCCCCTCTTTGCGGAGCACATATTCCACAGCGCGCGACGCGCCTCCCGTGCCGAGTATAAGAGCTTTCCTCATGTGTGGACGAAGCAGAGGTTTTATGGAATCACGGAACCCGACAGCGTCGGAATTGAACCCTTCGAGGCGATGGCCTCCCTCGGAGATCTTGACTACGTTGACGGCCCCTATTTCGCGTGCCTCGTCAGAGAGCCTGTCGAGATAGGGAATCACTTGCTGTTTGTAGGGTATAGTCACATTTAGACCCTTCAGATCCTTATGTTCCGTGAGGAGCTCCTTGAGGTCGTCGATCTTCTCGAGCTGGAAAAGTCTGTATTCCTCGTCGATCCCCTCGCGCTTGAATTTGGAGTTGAAAAAGTCAGCGGAGAAAGAATGCTTTATGGGGTTGCCTATCAGTCCGTACATGTTTGTTGGGATTAGTTGGAGATATTTTTACCAGATCACGACGCGTTGATCGGCAGGACGATACATCCTGTCGCCCTCCGATATGCCGAATGCGTCCATGAATGGCGTTATGTTTCTAAGCGTGACATTTACTCTGTTTCTGCCGAGTGAATGTGGATCGGTCTTTGTGCGTACGAGAATCTCTTCCGGGCGTATATTACCGGCCCAGACCCCGGCATATGCGAGATAGAATCGCTGCAACGCGGAAAATTCACCTATCTCATCAGTCTGAACGCTGTCGTGCGAATCGAGAAATGCTGTCAATGCTATTCTAAGCCCACCCTGGTCGGCTATGTTCTCTCCGAGCGTGAATTTGCCGTTGGCGAATACTCCGGGAGCGACTTCAACCTCATTGAACTGTGTCTCGAGTCTGTCGGCGAGCTTTGTGAACCGTTCCGAATCTTCCGGCAGCCACCAGTCCACAAGATTCCCATGCATGTCGAAATGTCTTCCCTGATCATCGAATCCGTGAGTCATCTCATGCCCGATCACGACACCAATAGCACCATAGTTTTGCGCGTCGCTTGCGGTGAGATCGAAATATGGAGGTTGCAGTATCCCGGCCGGGAAACATATCTCGTTGACCGAAGGACTGTAATATGCATTGACAGTCTGCGGAGTCATGTGCCATTCTTGTTTGTCGACGGGCTTGCCAAGCTTCTTGTAATTGTCCTGCGTATACCATATTGATGCCTGATAGACATTATCGAGATAACTTTTCGCAGGATCTATGTCTATACCCGAGTAATCTTTCCATTTGTCGGGATAACCTATCTTGACAGTCAGTGCCGCCAGTTTTTCGTGAGCGTGCATTTTGGTTGCGTCAGACATCCATGGAAGGGCATCTATGTGTTTGCCGAGAGCTTTCCGAAGATTCTCCACGAGTTTGAGCATATAGGTTTTGTTGCTGTCGGGAAAATATTTTTTCACATACAGCTCTCCCACGGCCTCCCCAAGCATTGAGTTGGGAATTGTCATGGCCCGTTTCCAACGTGGCTCAGGTTCCTCTTTGCCGCTCATCACTTTTCCGAACATTTCGAAATTAGCATCCTGAAAATCTTCACTGAGCACCCCTGACGAATCAGACACCACATCATATATGAGGTAGTCTTTTATCTGCCTGTCTGTAAGGGAGGGCAAATAGGAATCGATGAATTCCATGAAGCGGGGTGACCCGACATTGGCTTGTGAGAATTCTTCGACGCCGAGCGTCGAGAAGTATGTCTTCCAGTCTATATGTGGATAATCGTTGAGAAGTCGGTCGAAGTCTCGCATGTTGTAGCGGGCGAGCGGATCTCTGCGTTCCTCCCGGGTCATTTTGTGGCGTGCGAATTCTGTCTCGAGGCTGATCACGTTTCCCCATACTCTTTCCTGAGTCTCAGGGTCATATCCGATAAGCTCCATCAGCCGCTTCACATATTTCTCGTAAGCCTGAAGGATGCGGTCATTGCTTTCGTTCTTCTCAAGATAATAGTCGCGGTCACCGAGCCCTAACCCGACCTCACCTATGTGCATGATGTTGGTGTCGGAGTCTTTGGGATCCGGACCTACGCCGGTTGAAAAGAATGAACCTGTAAGTCCGTTGTGCATCCATCCGAGCAGACGGAACAGCTCCTCGCGGGGCGATGTCTCGATCCGGTCGACAAGCGGCATCACAGGTGCCGCTCCCTCGCGGTTCAGGCGTTCGCTGTCCATACCCATGGCGTATAGGTCAGACACTTTCTGTGCGTTAGAGCCTCTGACTTTTGATTCAGGATCATCGGCCAATCCGGTGATCAGTTGTTTCAGCTGTACGCGTGCGTTCTCGCGGAGTCTGTCGAATGTGCCGAAACGGGAAAATTCCGGGGTGAGCGGATTCCTTTTCATCCATCCTCCACAGGCATAAAGATAGAAGTCATCTTTAGGGGAGACCGTAGGATCGAGATTTTCCATATCGATTCCGTGGCGTGAATCGGATTCATGTGTTCCTTCTTCCTGAGCATTGTATTTCCCGGGAATAGACATACCGTCAATATATATATGGTCGATTCTTTTCATTTCCAGTGATCGTTGATTATTTCATATGTGCCAACGGCTCATATGCCCGGCTTTATCTTAAGTTCGTCGAGATGACTCTGCGCCTCTTCCCACACCTCCATCTCCTTATCAAGGCGTGAACTTACCTCGGAGTATTCCCTGAGTACCTCATCCGATGCATCGCCCGATGCAAGACGTCGTTCAAGTTCAGCCTGCCTATTCTCAAGATCAGCGATAGCTTCTTCAGAGGCTTTGAGAGCTTTCTCCGCTTTTCGGAGTGTCTTCTCGCGTTCTTTCTGTTCGGTATACGACAGCTGGCGGTGCTGGAGTTCTTCGTCGCATTTCGCTTCATCTACAGTGCCTGAGGTGGTGATAGATGCCGCCCCGGATGGGAGGGATATATCCTTCCTTTCCAGATCGGAAAGATTCTCGAGTCTTTTTTTATTAAGGAACTCATAGATTCCTCCAAGATTCTCCTTCACTTTGCCCCCACCGAATTCATAGACCTTCTCGACAAGACCATCGAGAAATTCGCGGTCGTGGCTTACTACTATCACTGTGCCGTCGAAATCCTTTATGGCATCCTTGAGGATATCCTTGGTCTTCATGTCGAGATGATTGGTAGGCTCATCGAGAATAAGGAAGTTGACCGGCTCAAGCAGCAGCTTTATCATGGCGAGCCTTGTCTTCTCTCCTCCGGAAAGCACCTTAACTTTTTTGTCGGAGGCTTCTCCTCCGAACATGAATGCCCCGAGTATGTCGCGGATACGGGTGCGGATGTCGCCTACGGCAACATTGTCGATAGTGTCGAACACACTTATCGACTCATCAAGAAGTTGAGCCTGATTCTGAGCGAAATATCCGATTTTGACATTATGCCCGAGCTTCAGGTGGCCATCAAAAGGTATCTGACCCATTATGCATTTCACAAGCGTTGACTTGCCTTCACCGTTCTTACCCACGAAGGCTACCTTCTCTCCTCGTCGCAAAGTGAACTCGGCTCCGGAAAACACCACATGATCACCGTAGGTTTTCCCGAGATTCTCCACGATAAGCGGAAAATCGCCGCTTCTCGGCGCCGGAGGAAATTTCAGGCGCAGGCGCGATGTGTCGACCTCGTCAACTTCGATAGGGATTATTTTCTCAAGTTGCTTGATACGGCTCTGCACCTGCACGGCTTTCGTAGCCTTGTAGCGGAACCTCTCTATGAAATCCTTGGTGTCGGCTATGAGTTTCTGCTGGTTCTCGTAGGCGCGCATCTGTTGTGCTACCCTTTCTTCTCGCAGTTTCACGAAAGGGGTGTAGCTCACCTTGTAGTCATATATTTTTCCGCAGGAAATCTCGATTGTGCGTTTCGTCACGTTGTCAAGGAAAGCGCGGTCGTGACTCACAAGAACGACTGCCTTGGCCTTCGTGGCGATAAACTGCTCAAGCCATTGTATGGACTCAATGTCGAGGTGGTTGGTGGGCTCGTCGAGGAGAAGCACATCAGGACGGCGCAGAAGTATCTTCGCAAGTTCCACACGCATGCGCCATCCTCCGGAAAACTCGCTCGTGGGACGGTCGAAATCAGTGCGCAGAAATCCGAGACCCACGAGAGTACGCTCTATCTCGGCCTCGACATTGGTTGTGTCATCGACCGCTATCCTGTGGCTTAGGAATTCAATTTTCTCAAGAAGGCGGGCATAATCCTCGCTTTCATAATCCTCGCGCTCAGTGAGCGAGGAGTTGAGCTTTTCCAGTTCGGCTTCCATGGCAAGCCTCTCTTTGAAGGCTTTTTTGGTCTCCTCAAGGATAGTGGTGTCGTCGGCTATCTTCATCTGTTGCGGCAGATAACCTATGGTCAGTCCGGAGGGGCGCCCGATACTGCCGGATGTCGGTTCCTGCTCTCCGGCAAGAATTTTCAAAAGAGTTGATTTCCCGGCACCGTTCTTGCCGACAAGCGCTATCTTGTCGGTAGGGTTAACCACGAAGGATATGTCGGTGAAGAGAGGACGGGAGGAAAATTCAACCGAGAGATTGTTTATCGATATCATTTCTTAAGTTCTTCGGTGCCTTTTTTGTTGATTCGTTCAAACTGTTTTGTCTGTTGCTCGTCAAGGTTGCTCTCTTCTTTGCTCAGTCGCATGCCGATAGCGAAGACGGTGAGCACCTCTTTCTGCTCGTCGGCAGTCAGTTCTTCAGGCTTTTTCTTAGAGAATCCTATGGCATCGTCCATTCCGGTCTCGTATATGTCGATGAGCTCAGTGTAGTCCTCAGACGAGAGATTATCTTTCCCGAGAATCTCGTCGGCTTTTTTCTGGTCGAAACCTGAAGTGCAACATGTCAGGAGAGCCAGCATGCAGATTCCCGCTATATTCTGGAGTAATTTTTTCATAACAAAGGGATTTTTCCCAAAATTAATGAAAAAATGCCAAAAGACAAAACAAAAAATCACCCCCACGAAGATGGAGGTGATTTTTATATGTCAAGCCGGATGTTTTGATCACATCATGCCGCCCATGCCGCCCATGCCTGGAGCAGCCATGGCAGGAGCCGGGTTGTCTTCTTTCTTGTCGGCGATCACACACTCTGTGGTCAGGAACATGCCGGCGATGCTGGCTGCGTTCTCAAGAGCCACACGTGTCACCTTGGCGGGATCGATCACGCCGGTGGCGAAGAAGTTTTCGAATGAGTCGGTGCGGGCGTTGTAGCCGAAGTCGCCTTTACCTTCCTTCACTTTCTGAACGATCACTGCGCCTTCAACGCCGGCGTTGGCAACGATCTGACGGAGAGGCTCCTCAATAGCGCGGCGGATGATGGCTATGCCGGTGTTCTCGTCGTCGTTGTCACCCTTGAGTTCGTCAAGACGGTCGAGGCAACGGATGTAGGCCACGCCGCCGCCGGGAACAATACCCTCGGCGATAGCCGCACGGGTAGCGGAAAGGGCGTCGTCTACACGGTCTTTCTTCTCTTTCATCTCAACCTCGGAAGCGGCGCCGATGTAGAGCACGGCAACGCCGCCGGCGAGTTTGGCGAGACGCTCCTGAAGTTTCTCCTTGTCATAGTTGGAGGTGGTGGTCTCGATCTGGGCCTTGATCTGGTTTACGCGGTCGGCGATGGCCTGTTTGGAGCCTGCGCCGTTGACGATGATGGTGTTGTCTTTATTGACTGTCACCTTATCGGCGGTGCCGAGATCCTGTGCGGTGGCCTGAGAGAGCTGCATGCCTTTCACCTCACTTATGACAGTGCCACCGGTGAGGATGGCAATATCTTCAAGCATCTCCTTGCGGCGGTCGCCGAAGCCGGGAGCCTTCACCGCGCAGATCTTAAGCGATCCGCGGAGCCTGTTGACCACGAGAGTGGCGAGAGCTTCATTGTCGACATCTTCAGCGATGATCAGAAGCGGACGTCCGCTCTGGGCCACGCTCTCGAGAATCGGGAGAAGCTCTTTGAGATTGGAGATTTTCTTATCGTAGAGGAGGATATAGGGAGAATCCATCTCGCACTCCATCTTCTCACTGTTTGTCACGAAATAGGGGGAGATATAGCCGCGGTCAAACTGCATGCCTTCAACGACATCGACTGTCGTCTCAGTGCCTTTGGCCTCCTCGACGGTTATGACACCCTCTTTTTTTACTTTCTTCATTGCCTCAGCAATGAGCGCGCCGATTTTCTCGTCGTTGTTGGCGGATACGCGGGCCACGTTCTCGATCTTCTCGATATCGTCGTCCACTTCCTGACTCTGCGCCTTGATGCCTTCCACAACGGCCGACACTGCTTTGTCGATGCCGCGTTTCAGATCCATGGGGTTGGCGCCGGCGGCTACGTTCTTGAGGCCGACATTTACGATGGCCTGGGCGAGCACGGTGGCTGTCGTCGTGCCGTCACCTGCCTGGTCGCCGGTCTTGGAGGCAACCTCTTTCACAAGCTGCGCGCCCATGTTCTGGAAAGGATCCTCGAGCTCAATCTCTCGGGCTACCGTCACACCATCTTTAGTGATGTGGGGAGCACCGAATTTTTTCTCGATAATCACGTTGCGGCCTTTAGGTCCGAGTGTCACCTTGACTGCGTCGGCAAGAGCGTCGACGCCATTCTTGAGCTCTTCGCGAGCCTTGATATTGAATTTGATTTCTTTAGCCATTTCTGTGAATTGTTTTTCCTTTTATTGTCTTGTGCGGTCTGTCAGGCACATACCACTGCGAGGACGTCGCTCTGGCGCATCATAATGTATTTCACTCCCTCAAATTCGATCTCGGTGCCGGCATATTTGCCATAGAGCACCTCGTCGCCTTCCTTGAGCACCATAGGCTCGTCTTTCGTGCCGTTGCCGACAGCGAGCACTTTCCCTCTCAGAGGTTTCTCTTTTGCCGAATCAGGGATGATGATGCCACCCATTGTGACCTCTTCTGCAGCTGTGGGCTCGATGAGAACCCTGTCTGCCAATGGTTTGATATTCATATGTAGTATTTTTTATAGGTTATATCGCTTTCTATAGGGTGATAATCAAATACCGTGCCAATTTTTCAAGTGCGGTGTTCGTTAATAATATATGTCATTTAAAAAAGAAACATCCCGCATGGGCGGAATGTTTCTTTAAAAATCTTAAAAATAAAGAATTGGACGTGTCTGACAAGCTTTTGCCCGGTGTCCGTCATTTAACCTTCTGAAGAATGTAGCTGCGTTCGGGGGCGAGATAGCCGTGGAGCATGCCTTTTTTCACCTTGAATTCCTTGCCGTAGACCTTGTCGGTGTATCTTCCGTCCGGAAGGGTGGTGGGGAGATTGACAGAACTGGCACACTTGGAGATATTGATGACAGCGGCGCCTTTCTTGCCGCGGTTTACGAGAAGTACGTGACCATCTGACGATGTGCGGATGTCCTCGGGCTCTCCGGCCATGGATTTCCTGAAATTGTTGACAGCCACAACCTCAGGATGAAAAAACTCATCGTTGCCACGGGCCCCCAACACGTTGTCGCCCCAGTAGTTCTTCCGCGTGGATCCTGCGGGACGGCTGAAGAAGAGGGGAGTGCCGTTCTGGCGTGCGGTAAGAAATACCCAACCGGTGCGTATCTGGTCATCGGTAAGATGCGCCGATTCATGTGCGTTGGCATAGGTATCATGGCTCTCTACCCATGTTGTGAGATATTCTGGGGCTGCGCTGTGATGCCAGCTCTTGATGTCGATGCCCTCGGCTGATCCTTTGTCGAGTGCTTCGCGCAACACATGACCGTAGCCTGAGGCGGTCTGGCCCATATAATCGGCATATTCGGATTCAGGAACACCTTTGTCCTGAAGCACCTCTCCGTATACGAACAGTGAATCGTAAGGCACGGCCAGTTTTACGCCTTTCACAGACTTGCGTCCAGTGGCAACATCCCAAAAATCGTTCTCCTTCACTCCGGAGGCTGTGTCGACAGGGTCGGAATGAACTCCTATGTGTTTTGCAGTGTCGTATCTGAAACCTTTCACTCCGAGAGATAGCAGGTCGTTGACAAACTGCATATAGTATTTCTGGAAATCCGGATTCTCTGTGTTGACATCGGGCAGCGAGCCCATGGCCCAGAGCGTGCATTGTTCCCTGTCGCCATAGTTGTCGATGGTTGTGAGGCCTTTTGAGTGGAACATTTTGTCGCGACCGCCTACAGCCTTGTAGAAATCGTCGGAGACGGCATCGATATCGAATGCGGTATGGTTGGGCAATACGTCGACAAGCACCTTTATATCATATTTGGCGGCGGAGTCCATCATCTGTTTCATCTCCTCGCACGTGCCTACTATATTATTGCCAATCTTCCAGTCGGTAGGTTGATAGTAGTAATACCAGTTTCCTTCCGTGACGTCGTCGTCAAAAATTTTCTTTCCGCTTCCTTCAGGCGCATAGCAGTTCTGCACCGGAGAAGTTTGCACCATTGTGAAGCCGGCGTCGGCTATGCGCTTCATGTTGTCGGCGATGGTCGGGAAACTCCAGCTCCATGCGTGGAGGATAGTCTCGTTGTTTGTGGCTTTCGGATCGTGTGTCATACGGTCTTTGGCGGCGATAGGGAGTGTGGCCGCCATAGCCAGGAAAAATGTAAGAATCTTATTCATATTTAGTTAAGGATGAATGTACTATGCGATCTCTATTGGGAGGAGTGAGAAAGCCAGAGTCTTGGCATATTCCGGGAGAGCATGCGCGCCTAAAGCCGGAAAACACTATAATAGTAACGCACAGGAGATTGATTTATCGTATTTCACGGCGATTTTTTGCGAAATAATTGTTTCCTGCACACATACCGGAATAGTGTGCCAACTACTAAAGAAACTTAAAATATTGATTTAAAGCCGTGTTATTTTGCGTTAACAAATTTTTTTAATTAATTTTGCAAACGAAAAGGACGAACTGGTCCTTGGTAATCATAACCCACCCATGAAATATCCCAAAATAATAGCGATAATATTTGCGGCTGTTGCCGTTCTGCCGGTTAACGCCCAAAACAGCAAAACCATGGATGCCCACCGGGCGGCCCACCATCAGCAGCTCGCCAATGTGAAGTCGAGGATGGACAAGAGTGTCATCAAAGATTTCATAAAGAATGACGTCGACCGTCGTGAGGCAGAGGCGATAGAGCATAACCCTCTCTCGGCCGAGTCATCTGCCATGATCAACGATCTCCTGAAGGAAGCACGCAGCCATATGGGAAAGCGTTACCGCTCCGGTGCCAAAGGCCCCAATGCTTTCGACTGCTCGGGCTTCTCAAGCTATGTCTATCGCCAGTTCGGCTATGACATCAGCACATCTTCAAAAGCACAGTATGCCGACGGAGAGTCTGTTGATCGTAAGGATCTGCGTGCCGGCGATCTTGTGTTCTTCACGGGCCGTAGTCTTCGCAGAGGCATAGGCCATGTCGGGATTGTGGTAAGCGCGGACAATGAGAAAGGCACGTTCAAGTTCATACATGCCAGCACATCGCAGGGCATAAGGATCGATACCAACGATGGTTATTATGCCAAGCGGTATGTTGGAGCAAGAAGAATCATAACCAAATAATAAATAATAATATTCTTTATCAATTCCCAATTAAAAAAGGTCCCGGCAGAAGCGAATTCCGTCGGGGCCTTTTGATAGATCGGGATTATTTAATATATTATGAGACTCACGTATATATGGCATGATTGCTTCTATCTCGAGGCCGAAAATGCCGATATATTATTCGATTTCTGGAAAGATGTATCTGCTCCCGTCGGACACCAGCCTCTCTTTTTGCGTGCACGGGACTGGAACCGTCCTCTTTATGTGATGGTGAGTCATCATCACAAGGATCACTACGACAGGGTGATTTTTGAGTGGGCGAAACTTGGCCAGGTGCATTATATTTTGAGTGATGACACCGCGCGCTTTGCCCGTCATATTCTCAATCCCGGATCTATGTATAAAGGAACCAAACCCGCTCCCGGTCAAGTGTCTGTATTGAAGACAGGGGATGTCTATGATGACGGAGTCATACGGGTAGAGGCATACGGCTCTACAGATATTGGCAATTCCTACTGGTTTTCTGTCGATGGGTTTTCAGGGTTTCATGCCGGCGATCTCAATGCATGGATTTGGATAGACGAATCGACAGCCGCTGAAGTGGCGCAGGCGTTTGAGGCATTCAACAGGATTGTAGGCTCAATACGTGATTCCCATCCGCAGATCGACTATGTGATGTTTCCGGTTGACTCCCGGATAGGGACGGACTATTTCACCGGTGCCGCAGTTTTTGTCCGTGAAATAGATGTGGCGCGTTTTTTTCCTATGCACTTCGGGTTGGGGGATACAGTTGCGGAACAGGAGAGATACAGGCTTGACGCCGCAAAAACGGATCTTTATATGAATTCGGAAAGAGGGGAATACATATGTCTGCAGGCTCCTTATTCGTCGTATGCTGATCCACGGGCCACAAAAAGGGACAGATATCTACTTACGGACGCTGTTTCCTGAATACCCGGGCGAAGAAAAGGGGAGCGCTGTCCTCTTTTCTTCTCAGCAGGAACGATGACGCCATCGGGTCGGAGTCATGGCGCAAAAGCGTTGTCTCCATGCCGTATTTCGCTTCGTGCAGGAACGAAAGTTCAAGGCGTCTGATGTAAGTAGTGTCGTGCTCCTCAAGAGAGAACCTGTTGAGAAGAAGAGTGACATATCTGACGGTATTTACGTGGCGGTAGAAATCAAGGTCGCAGTATTTGAACCGGTAGTCGAATGTAGGAGATGTGGCCCTGAGTGTGCCTTTGGGTAGTTCGGCATCATCCAAGGCTTCAATTATGGCCATATGCCTTGCCTGACTTTCTATAGGTGGACGCTCGCCTACGATCATCTCCCCGCTGATGTCGAGGTGTGAGAGTCCGAGGTTTGTGTGATTGACAGTGTCCATCACCATCCATATGGATCTCGCATAGCCGTAGACCGTGCCGTCTGTTGCCAGAATCTTGAAGGCCCTCTCGGAGAAATGTCGGTTTGAACTCTCTATCCAGGTCTGGATAACGAATGTGTCGTTGGCTTTGGGATAAGAGTCCATCTCGACGGTGAGACGCGAGAGCACCCATCCGCCGTTGATGCCGGTCATTGAAGGATTGCCTATGCCGAGATGATTCGCATGGGCTGTCGCGATGTCTATGAGCCTGGTCACGAGCACCGGCAACGAGAGTTCCTGTTCGGCGTTTGTCTCTCCGGCTGAGAGAAAGTATGATTCCTCAAAGATAAGGGTCATTGTCTTGATTTTATTGAATTATTGGTCATGGGGGAGAGCTTATTGATGCAAAATTACTAAAAAAGTATTAACTTTGCATCCGCTCACCTATAAAACGTTCGAGTCTTACTTGAAAAAGAAACTCATATCCCTGATACTTTCTGTTCCGCTGCTGCTCGCCCTGGGCTGCAGTTCCACCCGTCATGTGCCGAAAGGGAGTTTTCTGCTTGATGCTGTGGATATCCATGTCGACGATTCGACCAAGACATTTGATTCTGAGGAGATGATGACCTATCTTCGCCAGCTCCCTAATCATAAGATGCTTTGGAGCATGAAATTCCGTCTTGGCATATATAACATGAGCGGCAACGACACGACCCGATGGTGGAACCGCTGGATCAGAAAACTTGGTGAGGCTCCGGTCATCTATGATTCCCTTCTCACCCAGACTGGTAGCGACCAGCTTCTTAAGGCCATGATCAACAAGGGCTTCCTTGACGCCAGGGTCGAGACGGAGAGTATAGCCGACAGTGCTAAGCGTAAGATGAAAGTGGAATACAGCCTTTATCCGGGAGAGCCGCATGTGATAAGGAGTGTAGACTATGTCTTCCCGGATTCAACTCTCAGCACGCTGATCATGCGTGACTCTGCGAAGTTTGTGGTCAGACCGGGAGATAAACTCGACAGAAACATGCTTGAGAGCCAGAGGGAGCAGATCACTGCGGTGATGCGCGACAATGGCTATTATGCATTTGCCAAGGAATATATCACCTTCAATGCTGATACTACGGAGGGAAGCCGGATGGTCGACCTCACGATGACGCTTAATCCCGCTTATTCGCAGCAGCTTCACGCCACTTATGACCATGAACGATACACCGTGAGAAACGTATATTTCGTCACGGATTTCGATCCTGCGGCCGACGAATCGCTTCGTTCGCTTTCTGTTGCCGACACAGTTGGATATAAGGATATCATAATCCTCTATGGCGACCGCAAATACTTGCGACCTTCCGTGCTCTACGAGAACTGCTTCATCCATACCGGGATGCGATATACTCAGAAAGAGGTTGACCGCACATATCAGGCTCTTTCGCGACTTACGATCCTTAAATTTATCAACATCCGGTTTCTCGACTCCGGCTCCGTCGACGGTGAGCGCCTTCTTGACGCATATGTGCTTCTGACACCGGGCAAGAGTCAGAGCATGTCGGTTGAGCTTGAGGGCACAAATTCCGAGGGAGATCTTGGCATGGCTGCCGCCGCCACCTATACGCATCGCAATGTCGGAAAAGGTTCGGAGACTCTTTCCGCCAAGATCAGAGGTGCTTATGAATCTCTCAGCGGTAACCTCGACGGCCTTCTCAACGACCGTTATATGGAATACTCGCTCGACCTCGGGGTGAATTTCCCAAAGTTCAAGGCCCCTTTCCTGACTGAGCGCTTCAAGAGAAGGATCAACGCCACAACGGAGTTCAACATGTCGATGACCTATCAGGAGCGGCCGGAATATACCAGAATCATATCCACAGCCGGATGGTCGTATAAATGGACATACAATAAGAACAAGAACAGATATATCTTTACGCCTCTCGACATCAACTATGTATATCTGCCCGAAAGCACCAACAATTTTATCGACCAGATAGCACCCGACAATCCGCTTTTACGGTATAGTTATGAAGACCACTTCATAATGAGGATGGGATTCAGTTTTTACCATTCCAACAAGCGGTCGGACAATCCGTGGTCGACTGCCCTGCAACGCACTGTCTATACTGTGAGGGCCAATGCGGAGTTTGCCGGAAACACCCTATATCTTTTCAGCAATATCTTCAGTCACCGCGACAATCTCCGTGAGGACCCTTATAAGATTTTCGGAATCCATTATTCCCAGTATTTCAAGATCAACAGCGATTTCTCGCTTCTCCACACTTTCGACTATCGCAACTCGCTCGCGTTCCACGCCGGCTTCGGAGTGGGATATCCTTATGGCAACTCAAGGATGATGCCGTTTGAGAAAAGATTCTATGGCGGCGGCGCCAACGGTGTGAGGGGCTGGGATGTGCGCACTCTCGGTCCCGGCAAATATCCCGGCACTAATTCCGTGAGTGATTTTATAAACCAATGCGGCGATATAAGGCTTGATCTGAGCGTGGAATACAGGGCCAAACTTTTCTGGATCCTCGAACTCGGAGCTTTTGTGGATGCAGGCAATATATGGACAATCCATAATTATTCCAACCAGCCGGGAGGAATGTTTCATTTCAATTCGTTCTATAAAGAACTGGCGGCTGCCTATGGCCTTGGCTTGAGAATGGATTTCACATATTTCCTTCTCCGGTTTGACCTCGGCATGAAAGCCCACAATCCGGCGATGGGTCAGGAACATTGGCCTCTTGTCCATCCGAACTGGCGACGGGACTCTTCGTTCCATTTCTCTATCGGTTATCCGTTCTGATCCTTTCCGGATATCTTTTCTGATTCTTTAACGTATTTTCCTGATGAAGACACTTGTTATTTTCGACCTTGACGGTACCCTCCTAAACACTATCTACGACCTCGGAGAGGCCTGTAACTATGCTTTACGCAAGATGGGATTTGCACAGCATCCTATTCCCGCTTATAATTATATGGTGGGAAATGGAGTGAGAAAACTCATAGAGCGCGCACAACCTGATGCCGACTGTGAGACTGTAGACAAACTGCTCGCCCTTTTCAAGGAGTATTACGATAAGAACTGCATGGTAGACACCAAGCCATACAAGGGAATTCCGGAACTTCTCTCCACTCTCAACGAGAGAGGAGTGGCAGTGGCTGTCGCCTCCAACAAATATCAGGCTGCCGCCACACGTATAGTCAGACATTTCTTCCCCGATATTGAGTTCGTGACTATCCAAGGGCAGATGGAAGGGAGGCCCACGAAACCGGATCCCTCGATAGTTTTTTCTGTGCTTGCCGATCACCCCACTCCAAAATCGCAGGTGCTTTACGTAGGCGATTCCGGAGTGGATATGGAGACCGCTCGTCGTGCCTGTGTCGAATCTATTGGAGTGACATGGGGGTTCCGTCCCGCTACAGAACTTCGCGATGCTCACGCTGATCATATAGTCAGCTCACCATCGGAGATCCTCGATTTCCTGTCCGATCCTTTCTGAGTGGATGCTTCCTCTCATTGGCTTTCCCCTCTCTCCATGCTGTCTATGTCGTGGATTATGCTTGTGGAGATGACGTGCTGCTTCGCGGCGAGTCATACTTCATTCATCATTCGAGTCGCAGCGACAGCTCAGCGGCCGTCAGTTTCTATTCTCGATAACGCTAAGAAAATAGAAATTATGAATCCTTTGATTTTCATTCCGCTACTCGGAACTATTATCGGAACTATAATCGGCGCTCGTGTTCATAAGAACTACAAACGCAGAGAAGGAAACTCTAAAAATGAAGAATATACTCACCTTACTTTTATTGTGCCTTGCGGCGGTAGCTGCAAACGCGCAGAATGAAGCCGACATCGAGGTCAGCTACAACTATAAGCATTTCCACCGTCGAGGGAGTGAACAGAATCACCAGATGATCTTACTCGCCAATTCCACATCATCTAAATTCTACAATCCTATCACTGAGTATCTTGATTCATTGGAATCAACTCCTGAGGGAAGAGATACATATAATCAGATGAAAATGGCAGCTTTCACATCCGGCAAGATAAAGGATGTTCCGAAACGCAGCGTCCCCATGTATATATTCAAAAACAAAAACGGCAATACGGATGTATTTGATGGGAATCTCACTTCAATGTTCCGATATACTGAACCTTACGAGACTCAGACATGGGAAATAAGTGATTCGACAAAGAATATTCTTGGATATGAATGCCTTATGGCAAGTTCTGACTACCACGGCAGGCACTGGACCGCATGGTTCACCCCGGAAATCCCCATACAGGATGGCCCTTGGAAACTGTCAGGTCTCCCCGGATTGATTCTTGAAGCACAGGAAGAATCCGGGCAACATCAATTTACAGCTACTGGAATTAATGCCACGGCAAAACCGATAACGCCCAATCTCGGAGCCGACCATTATGAAAAGACCGACCGAATTTCAATGCTGAAAACACTCCGAAAGTTTGAAGATAATCCTGTAGCCGGATTAAGTGCCTCAATGGGTGTGAGCATCAAGGCTCGCGGAGAAGTAAAAGTTGATAAAACACTCGATTTCCTTGAAACGGATTATAGGTAAAAATCATTTTCCCCAATATAAAGACAGGCAACCCCGGCAGTGATGCCGGGGTTGTCTGTCAAAATTATCATCACTTGAAGTTTTCATCGACACGGTTGACGGCATCGCTTTCTTCTGGTCGATGATTTTTGCATATATCTGCGTTGTGGCAATATTCTTGTGTCCCGGCAGTTTGCTTGTCGTGTATAGGTCAACATCGAGAGTAAGCATCAGGGTTGCAAAGGTATGCCGACTCACGTGAAAGGTGATTTCTTTCTTCACTTCTGCGGCTTTCTTCCCTTTTGACCCCTGAATCTTGACTCTTGACCCTTCACTCTTGACCCTTCACTCTTCACTCTTCACTCTTCACTTTCCGTCCGAATGCCGGATCGATGTGCACTTTGAGGCATACGAGAAGGGTGGCTGCACATGTGGCCATCACGATCCAGAAAAAGTTGACATATCCCTGTGGCCCGTCGGCTCCGAGCAGATTATATTCCCCACAAATCTCATGCAACCATCCTGCGGCCATCCCGGGTATCATCATTCCAAGAGCCATGAAAGCCGTGCAGAATGCATAGTGTGATGTCTGACTCTCACCACGGCTGAAATAGATGAGATAGAGCATATAGGCGGAGAATCCGAATCCATATCCGAATTGCTCAACGAAAATCGCAGATGATATCCAGAAGAAATTATCGGGCTGTAGCATTGCGAGCAGGCAATAGAACACGCATGGCAGCGTCAGGCTCAAAGCCATAGGCCATAGCCAGCGTCTTAATCCTCCTCTCGATATGGCTAAGCCTCCGATGATGCCTCCGAGAAGAAGGGCTATGACGCCTACGGTGCCGTTGACAAATCCTACCTGCGATGTTGTCAGTGCCAATCCCCCGGCATCGCGAGGAGCCACAAGGAAAGGTTGCACAAGTTTTATACATAATGCTTCCGGCAGACGGTAGAGGAGCATGAATGCCAGGGCGGTGCCGACATATTTTTTTTTGAAGAATGTGAAGAAAGTGCGGCAGAAATCTCCGAGTATGGTTTTGGGTGTCACGCCTTTCTGCGCCACATCATCCGGCGGCGATGGCATGACTCTCATGTGATACAAGGCCACGGCTATGAAGAATATGGAAAGTAGCGCGAAAACGAGGGCCCATGAAAGGGGGATATTGCCTGTTGTGGTCTCGAGCCATCCGGCAAGGATCACAAGTCCCCCCTGGCCTATGACACTGGCGATGCGATAGAAAGTGGAACGTACACCTACGAATGCTGCCTGATCATGAGGAGGAAGCTCAAGCATGTAGTAGCCGTCGGCTGCTATGTCGTGGGTTGCCGAAAAGAATGCCATAAGCCAGAAGAAGGCAAGTGTGGTGGAGAAAAAGAATCCGGTAGGCAGAAAGAAGGCTACACAGGCCATACAGATGCCGATTAGCAGTTGCATGGCGATGGCCCACCAGCGCTTTGTGCGGAAAAGATCAACAAAAGGACTCCAGAATGGCTTGATCACCCAGGGGAGATAAAGCCAGCCGGTATAAAACGCCATCTCCTTAAGGCCTATACCAAGCCGCACATACATGAGAACTGTCAAGGTATTGACTGCGAAATAGGGCAGTCCCTCAGCTATATATAAGGTTGGAATCCACCACCAGGGCGACTTGCGCACTTCTGAATTCATGATGAAAGGTTATTTACGTTTTTATCGGGAAGGGAGTGCCACTTCAGAATATATTGCCGCGATCTCCTCTTTCGTGATGTTGCGGTAATCTGATTCTCTGGGCACTATGAGGAGTCCCGCCATGTCGATGCAACCGGGACTTATTATTCGCTGCATAATGTCTGTCCTGAAATAGCAACCGGGACGGTGGGCGATGCGTGGCACGACAACAAATCTTAGCAATCCGTCGTCAGCTATCCAGAAAAAGCTGTTGACAGACTCCGGATCACGCAGATTGCCCTCCGGGTCAGGACCGCCGGCATGCAGTCCGGCCGCAAGTGTGGCGTGTCCGGATTCATCGGGCGAAACAACTCCCGAGATGAAAAGCCAGGGGAGATCAAGGCCTGATTCCACGCTGAGCATTATCCCCTTTCTCTCCGACGGATGAATTCTCTCTGCGAGACGCAACAGGGGAAGCTCGTCTTTGAGCACAGCCTGCATATGGAGATGATCGGGAGCCGAGGCCCCGGCGCGCGCGCCGTTGAAGAATACCGCCATCCCGGGTAGGGTCTCAGCTATGGAGACAATGTCGGAGGGAACGTGATCTTGTGGCCGATGTTGTGCAGATGCGATTGTAAGGTGTATCGGGAGTATGGGATAGGGATTGAGGAGCATTTCCCAGCCGGGCACGATATCGACTGACATCTGCTCCTTCGGTCGGTTGGAACAGCAAAGGAAACACTTTCTCGCTTTTATTGCCTCTTTGTCAATCTTAGCTCCGGTTGAGACCATCCTGGCTGGATTGAACTGGATTCCTATCTCGAGGTCACCCAGGGTGACATGCCGGCGCTCAACATTGACGAGCGCGTCGTAGTTGCGTTTGGCAAGATCCCATACGCTAAGCTGGGTCTCGACAAATGAAGCTACATCCTCATGACTTAATCTCATCATCCTTGTCAACGTTGGCTCGTATACGGGCGATCATCTCCACCGACCGCAGGAAATCCTTATATTCGTTGTTAGCGTTCACCTTCTCTATGGAAAGATCTGCATCGCTGTTACCCTCCCAGCGGCGGCAGCAATAAATCGGCTCGAAAATCCTTCCGACTGCATATTCCCTGCTTATACGCAGGCACATGGCGTAGTCTTCGCCATAGCTGACATTCGGGAAAAGTATGTTTCTCGCCACTGGAGTGAAAAATGCTCTCGGCGCCCCGAATCCGTTTATGCGCAGGGCGTTGTTGGCACCGTTGAGTGCCGTCCATTCTTTATGGTCGATCACTCCGGGAGGTATGGGATTGAGATTGAAATCTGTCATCACATAACTGCCTATCACCATGGCGCATCTGTCGGCATGGAATTTATCTACGATCCTCGAGAGCGTGGTTTCATCGAGATACATGTCATCTGAGTCAAGTTGTACGGCGAATCGCCCGCAGTGATCGGAGAGGAGAGCCTTGTTCCAGCACCCTCCTATGCCCAGAAACTCGTTCTCCTCAGCCTTAAGGAGTATCAGGCGTGGATCGTCGATGGCTTCGAGTAGTTCACGGGTACCGTCGGAGCTGCCGTTATCCACGACTATTACGTTATAGGGGAATGTTGTCTGCTGGGCAAGTGCGGATCTCACGGCATCGCCAATCGTGGCCACTCTATTCCTTACCGGTATTACCACGGAGGCCTCTACAGGGAATTCCCCCTCCCCAAGGTCGGGATGAAGGGGCGCGAGAGAGACCATAGCGTCGATATCTATAAGGAAGTCGGTGAATACCCTCTCCATATGAGCCTGATAGAAGCTGTTGCGAGGATCGACATAGTCATGCTGCTTCTCGCCGCTTTTCCTATAATCCTCTTTCTCCACAGTGTAGAGATATTCGGGCAGTGAAGCGACAGTCTTACCGATCGACATCCTGAGTCTCAGGGCATACCATCCACCGTCGGGAGAGTCGGATTCATACGAGAAGCCTTCAGAGGCGGCGAGGGCGTCCGCGGCATTGAGCATCACTACGCTCCCGAAGTCGAAATCATTTCTCACTGAGCCAAACTGATAGTCGTTGACCGGATGTAGTATTATTCTTCCGTCGGCGGTTTTTTCACGGTAGTGGCTGTAGGTGATCGAGGCATCTGAATCTGCCGAGATCTCCTCCATGCGCTGCATGAAATTGCTGTCGAACGTCACCTTCCTGTCATCGAGCTTCACAAGCACGAACTGCTCGAGGCTGTTCTTGCAGATTTCATCTCTCAGGGCATCTATATTTGTGAATTGTATGAGTTTCATCTTTTAGGTAGTTTACTTAATGTCATTTCCCCAGATAGCCGAGAATCTCCCTCATCAGTGAGAAGCGGTCGGCCTCCTCGGTTATCGATTCGAAAGGAATGCTCATAACCACTCCGCGGCTTTTACCCTTCTTGGTCATCACTCCCGCCGCTTCTCCTGTATCGGGGAACATCAGGAAGATTTCAGAGTCCATATTCTGTGACGGTACAAGTATATCGGGTCGTTGCACGATATATTGCCGCTCATTGAGGGTGTTGCTGAAAGCTATGTCATCGGCTTTGCCGAGACGACCGTTAAGACGCACTTTCCCGGTAAGGGAGAAAGCGCCCTCGCCTTTTGAGACTCCGAGGGTCTTCTCTGCGAAGTCTGTGCTCCCGTGTGAGGCTCTTGAATCGAGAAGGTCGCTTACGACATATTCCCCGCTCACCATCAGGTCGCCGCCACGATGAGTGTAGTCGGAAAGTTCCTTCTGTAGCCTTGCCGGGAATGCGGAGTATCTGATGCCGGTGTTGCCGTTGCCGGTGATGGTTGTCTTCTGCCGCCCAAGAATAAGATCTACTATGTTGTAATCGCTGAGGCGCACATCCCCGGCCATTACCGCACCTACGCTCGCCGATACGAATCCTTTGCCGGCCGCCGCTATCGCCTTACCATGGAGATAGGGGAAATCGAATGTGTTGCCGGCGATGATCTGCGAGGCGAGATCTCCGTTGCTGCGGCCGAAAGATTCTCCGGCGTTGCGCCGGAATTCGGTCTGGTAACCCATGAAGGATATGTCACGGATATGAGGCACGCCGAAATCCTCATTGGCTCGGAATCCGGCGTTGCCGTCTTCCGAGAAATGCTCCGGGCCGCTGACTCTTGTGAAGCCGTTGACAATAAGCACTGGCGAGTCATGCCCGTCTCCTTCGCGCAGAGCCAGTGTCTCGGAAGGGAAAGCGAGTCCGCCTTCGTTGGCTGCCACGATTCTGAAAGAATGTATGTCGTTGTCTTCCACTGCCACGTCGAAATGCGTGAGGGTTGTCTCTCCGAGCAGGTGGAAGCCAAGTTCGTCTCCTGAGCGCTCGAATACGAGATATTTTTTTGCTACGGCTGTAGGCTCGAGCCTGTCGGCCATCGGTTCCCATTTCAGCCGGTAGTGGTTCTTCTTGACACGGCGAATGGAAAAATCTTTCACCGGAAGAGGTTGCACGACAAATTTGCGGTCTTTTCTCTCCGATACGAAGCGCCCGATCGCCTTATAGATAGAGCGGCCTACAGTGAAACGGAACGCCGGGTCGAGAGCATACCACATGTCGGCGAAATTCTGATGGCTCATGAACTCTATCAGCGAGGTCGGCACCTCAGGGACGCGGGCCTCCACATATGATTTGTCCCACATTGAGCGACGCGTCCAGTTCGGTTCCCAGGTCTGGCGGATATCTCCGGAGATCTGGCGCATGAGCATGTCGGTCAGTGTTCTGGAATTGGATCGGGGTGTGCCGTCGACATACATGTCGCCTCCGTTGGTGTAATAGATGCCAAGTGTGCCCACAAATGAATCGTCGGCTCTCTTGCCGGCGTCGGAATGTAGTGCGACGGTCACGTCGACAGGAATGTTGAGACCATCCTGGCCGGGAAGTACCCGCGAGCCACCGGCGAGGTAGTTCACCCAATGTCCTCTCGACGTATAGTCATCCTTATAGTCGTCTGTGCCGTGATAGGGTGAATAGACGCTCTCCGGCATGCCGGCCCACTGGAGCCAATAGCGAGCTCCTTCGAGATAGCGGGGGAGACCTGAAGTCTTGAACACAGGTGCTGAACCTTTCGGAAGTTCTTCCACCGGTTTCGTCTGAACGGCCACTGTGTCGGCTGCCTCGGTGATATCTTTTGTCTCTTCTACTACCTCAGTCTCTTCGGAAGACTCCTCCTCTTCTGTCTCTTCGCTCTCATCATCTTCTTCTGCCGACTCGTTGCCCGGGGTCATGGCCGCGATGTCTTCCTCAGGTGTGGATGGATCGTAATATACGTCGGAACGCCTGCTGCTGCGGGCTATGTTGCCCATACCCCCTCCGATCTTCACTGCGTCGGCGGTGATGACTTTTCCTGCCGTTTTGGATAGGTTGGAGAGGGTCACCACTGGTTCAGTGTCGCTGTAGCCGGCCTCCAGAGGAAAAGTGCCCAGATAAATCCAGGTGCTTCCTCCCATAGTCTGGTTGACCCGGAATTCGCGCGATCCTCCCGAATAGTTGACGGTGTAGCGGGCGTCCTCGGCCGATTCCGGCAACGATTTATAGCTGACATATATGGCATACTCTCCGTCTTCAGGAATATCGGCATACCATGCCGCAACCGATGGGGCGCCCGACGTCACGGTAGTGGTCTGGCGATACGTGCCGTTCTCGAAGGGGTTTTCTGTGTCGCGGAAATCCTTAAGGTCATAGATGAATCCTTCCTCCTCCCCGGTGGTCCATGAGGTCTGTCCTGTCATCTCCTTATAATATGGCTGGGAGAAGAGTTGTCCGGAATCGTTGGTGTCGTTGTCGACGATCACCTCGTTGCGGTTCACGTCTCTTTCTTTAGGGAGAAGGACGTAAGCTCCCGCATTCTCAAGCATCGGTACTACGTATGGAAGTATATAGCTCATCGTGTGGGTGTCCTCCACAACTTGAAACAGCTGCGGGCGTTGCCAGAGCCAGCTTCCTCCGGATGGCTTGAAATAACGTCCGTGGCTGTGCCACAGCGCCACGATATCTCCTTCCATCCCTTTCTTGGCATTGACATAGGGTTCTGCAGGAACTACGAAAGGTATGTTTTTCCGGTATTGTTCCGGAAGCTTGTCGATTGTGGTTATGAAATATGCATAGTTTTTGTCGCGCACGTTGAGCGATACGTAATAGTCGGCGATGGAGTCGGGGAGTACTGATTCGATTTTTTTCTTCATCGACGATACAAGCTCCGATGTCACCGGCAGATATGTGAAGTTTTCGTTGAGCTTCACTTTAGCCGTTTTCGTGCGCGAGTCGGGGGTGACGCTATTCACACGGAGTCCGCCGGGATTAATGTTCTCAGGTATCCACTTTATCACCTCATCGTTGACAAGGAGTGTCAGCGAGTCGTTGGCGATAATCTCTGCCGGCGGGACATATTGCTTATGGGTGATTGTCCGGTTTCTGCGTGTCCGTTTCTTTCTTGTAGTTCTTTTCTTGGAGCGCTTTTTCTTATTCTTTGAAGAGGATTTCCTGGTTTTTGATGTCTTTTTTTTCTTGCTTACAGCTGTTGTCTTTGCTTTTGTCTTCTTGCGGGCCTCCGATGCCTGCGAGGCCGCTATGCCTGTCAATGCTATGATGAAAGCCAGGATTATATATGTGAATCTTCTAAATTTCATTACGTAAGGATTTCTTGATAATAGGGGAGAGACGCATCCGGCCATACGTGCCTTGTTGCCATCGAACCACAAAATTAAGTAAAAAAAACATCTTCTCAAAATCGTTATGTGTTAATCCCCGTTAACAGTATCAAGCCGAAGTCCGCTTTGAGATACCGCATCCGGGAAGTTGCGCCTAATAGAAATATCAGCTTTGTAATAGTGAAGTGTGGAAATAATAGCTGTGCGAATATGTATGTTTCGATATTTTTTATTACTTTTGCATCAAAGAATCTCTAACCCAAAACGAATATGCCAACAAAACCTTTCCATTATCAGGAGCCGTTTCCTCTCGGCCCTGACACTACGGAATACCAGCTCATCACAAAAGATTATGTGAAAGTAGAGAACTGGAACGGACACGAGATGCTTGTGGTTGATCCTGAGGCTCTGACAATCATCGCCAATGTGGCCAGCCACAACTGCTCTTTCATGCTCCGCAGAGAGCACAATGAGATGGTTGCTAAGATCCTCCATGATCCTGAAGCTTCCGAGAATGATAAATTCGTTGCCCTCACCATGCTCCGCAATGCGGAGGTCGCTGCCAAGGGAGTGCTCCCTTTCTGTCAGGACACGGGCACATCCATCTGCGCTGCCTATAAGGGCCAGCATGTATGGACGGGTTGCAATGATGAGGAGAAAATTTCGCTCGGTGTCTACAAGACATATACAGAGAATAATCTCCGCTACTCGCAGAACGCTCCTCTTACGATGTATGATGAGGTCAATACCGGCTGCAATCTACCGGCGCAGATCGACATCCACGCCACGGAAGACGACGAATATAAGTTCCTCTTCGTGGCCAAAGGTGGTGGCTCGGCCAATAAGACATATCTGTATCAGGAGACAAAGGCTATCCTCAATAAGAAAACCCTCGTGCCTTTCCTGATCGAGAAGATGAAGACCCTCGGCACAGCCGCATGTCCCCCTTACCATATCGCTTTCGTCATCGGCGGCACTTCGGCAGAAGCCAATCTCGCTGCCGTCAAGAAAGCTTCTGTGAAGTATTACGATAATCTTCCAACCCACGGCAATGAATACGGGCAGGCCTTCCGCGACGTGGAGCTTGAGAAGGAACTTCTCGAGGCTGCTCACTGTCTTGGATTAGGCGCACAGTTTGGTGGAAAATACTACGCACATGACGTGCGTGTGATCCGTCTTCCTCGTCATGGCGCGTCGTGCCCTGTAGGCATGGGCGTCAGCTGCTCCGCCGACCGCAATTGCAAGGCCAAGATCAATAAGGATGGTCTCTGGGTTGAGAAGCTCGATGAATTCCCCGGCGAACTTATTCCCGAGGAACTCCGTCAGGCCGGCGAGGGAGAGGTGGTCAAGATCGACCTCAACCGTCCGATGCCCGAGATTCTCGCTGAGCTCGACAAATATCCTGTCTCGACACGTCTGTCGCTCAAAGGCACCATCATCGTGGGCCGCGACATCGCGCACGCCAAGATCAAGGAGCGCCTTGATGCCGGAGAACCTATGCCGCAGTATCTCAAGGATCATCCCATCTATTACGCCGGTCCCGCGAAGAAACCGGAAGGTATGCCTTCGGGATCGTTCGGACCGACCACTGCCGGGCGTATGGATCCCTATGTCGATCAGTTCCAGGCTGCAGGTGGTTCGATGGTCATGATCGCCAAGGGCAACCGCAGCCAGCAGGTGACAGACGCGTGCAAGAAGCATGGCGGTTACTATCTCGGTTCCATAGGCGGACCGGCCGCTATCCTTGCACAGAATTCCATCAAAAATGTTGAGCTCCTTGAATATCCGGAACTCGGCATGGAAGCCATCTGGAAGATTGAGGTTGAGGATTTCCCCGCCTTTATTCTCGTCGACAACAAAGGCAACGACTTCTTCAAACAGATCAAGCCCCGCTGTCCGCTCGACGCTTGCAAAGCCTGATTGATACTGATGTCACGTGTCGTCGTTTGACAACCAATGACACACCTTATAGGAAATCCCGTTTCGGTTATCGAAACGGGATTTTTAGGTTATGGAAGATTAAGCTACTATTTTTGACCTATTTGTTATTATATTTCAGCAGATTTTTATGTAAATTCGCATTCGAATCCGGGAATCAGGAATTTAAGAGGTCATCAAGGCATCCCTTTACCTGTAATCCCGGCTAAAGAAATATGAAACAATCGTAAACTTTAACAATCTAATATGAGACGTTTCCTTATCAGTGCATCTCTTTTCGCTGCGCTCGCTTTCGGCTCCCAGGCTTATGCGGCTGCGGATCCGGCATCGGTTGCCGGCGAGCCCGTCAAAGGGAAATTCGAGGCAGGCAAAGGCACATTCCTGCTCAACGGTGAGCCTTTTGTAGTCAAAGCCGCCGAACTACACTACCCGCGTATACCCAAAGAATATTGGGATCAGCGCATCAAACTATGCAAGGCTCTCGGCATGAACACCATATGCCTCTATACTTTCTGGAACTCCCACGAGCCTAAGGAGGATCAGTTCGATTTCACTGGTCAGAATGATCTCCGAGAGTTCGTGAAACTATGTCAGGAGAATGGCATGAAGGTGATACTCCGTCCCGGTCCGTATGTATGTGCGGAGTGGGAGATGGGCGGTCTCCCTTGGTGGCTGCTCAAGAAGAAGGATATCCGCCTGCGGGAGAATGATCCGTATTTCCTCGAAAGAGTCGACAAATTTCAGAAAGCCGTCGCCGAACAGGTAGGGGATCTTACTGTCGACAAAGGGGGCCCGATTGTCATGGTGCAGGTTGAGAACGAATATGGTTCCTATGGCATTGACAAACCCTATGTGTCGAATATCCGCGATATGCTCCGTAAGAATTTCGGCGATGATGTCACTCTTTTCCAATGCGACTGGGCATCCAATTTCACCAACAACGGCCTTGACGACCTTATCTGGACTATGAACTTCGGAACCGGTGCCAATATCGACCAGCAATTTGCCCGGCTTAAGGAGTTGCGTCCCGACAGTCCGCTGATGTGTTCCGAGTTCTGGAGCGGGTGGTTCGACAAATGGGGGGCCAATCATGAGACTCGTCCTGCGAAAGACATGATCGAGGGAATAGAGGAGATGCTCTCAAAGGATATCTCCTTCAGCCTCTACATGACTCACGGCGGAACTAACTGGGGGCACTGGGCTGGCGCCAACTCGCCGGGTTTCGCTCCTGATGTGACTTCGTATGACTATGATGCCCCGATCAGCGAGAGCGGACAGACAACACCCAAATACTGGGAGCTGCGCAAGACTCTCGCTAAATACTACGACGGTAAGAAACTCCCTGCTGTGCCGAAGACCATCAAGCCTATAACTATCAGGAAATTCGATTTCTCTGAGGTCGCTCCTCTTTTCCCGAATCTTCCACAAGGCAAGAAGGACAAGGATATAAAGACAATGGAGGAATACGACCAGGGTTTTGGAAGCATACTCTACCGCACCACTCTTCCGGAGCTGAAAGACGGAGGCCTGCTCACTGTCAGCGATCCTCATGATTATGCTCAGATCTTTGTCAATGGCAAATACATAGGTAAGCTCGACCGCCGCAATGGAGAGAAGGAACTCAAACTTCCCGCATGTGAACGTGGCGCACAGCTCGACATACTCGTGGAGGCCATGGGTCGCATCAACTTCGGACGTGCCATCAAGGATTTCAAAGGCATCACCGATAAGGTGACTGTCACGGAAGACAAGAATGGCTATCCTTTTGTGTGCGACCTCAAGAACTGGGAGGTTTTCAATCTTGAGGATACTCCTGAATTCTACGAATCCATGGAATATATGCCGATCGGAGCCTTCACTCCCGGAGAAGACGGTCGTCTCCCGATCGGAATATATAAAGGCACTTTCAATGTCAGCAAACCTTCTGATACTTTCCTTAATTTCGAGACATGGGGCAAAGGTCTTGTCTATGTAAATGGTCACCCACTCGGGAGAATCTGGGAAATCGGGCCGCAGCAGACTCTTTACATGCCGGGATGCTGGCTGAAGAAAGGGGAGAACGAGATAATGGTGTTTGATATTGTCGGTCCGCGTCAGGCTGTCTCTGAAGGACTTGCGGCGCCTCTGCTCGACAACCTTCAGGTGCAGAAACCGCTTACTCACCGTCAGGAGGGGGAGACTCTTCAGCTCGGAGGCATGGCCCCTGTGCTGACTGGTGCTTTCAACGACGGAAACGGATGGCAGGAGCGTAAACTCCCGGCACCCGTTGAGGGAAGGTATATCGCTCTTGAGGCTCTGAGCTCTATCGACGGCAAGGACAATGCTGCGATAGCTGAGTTTTATGTGCTCGATGAGAATGGCGAACGCCTCTCCCGCGAGCCCTGGATAGTTGATTATGCCGACAGTGAGGATGTGAAAGGCGTCAACCGCTCGGCCGACAAGATGTTCGATCTTCAGGAATCCACTTATTGGAATACTAAAGATGGTGATAAGTTCCCTCATGCTGTCGTGATAGATCTCGGGGGAGAAAAAAAGATTTCCGCTATCCAGTATCTTCCCCGCATGGAGAGCGAGGTGCCTGGAGCCATCAAGGATTTCAAGCTCTATGTCAGCAAGACTCCGTTCAAGAAATAAGACTATGCGAATTGCGATTTTAGAACGTGTAAATCCTGGCACTCTCTAAAAATCGGGCGATAAATCCATAATACAAAAATCGGCATTCCAGACATGGAATGCCGATTTTTGTATTATGGATTCTTTAGCGCGAAGCCAGTTTGTCGAAGGTGAAAAACCGGTGGTGTGAATTCGCGATTATTTACGGAGGAGTCTCACTTCATAGATACCTGGAATCCGATTCCCGGATATCGGAGCGATTGTCAGAGTAATGTTATCCTTACCTTCAACGAGTTCTTCCGGTATTGCGAATGTCAGGTTCCTGAACGCTTTCTCGTTCCATTTCCCGGAAAGGTTTTCTTTCCCTATTTCTATCCCTTCCACGGATACTGTCAGACCGCAGTCTCCTTGTTCATCGCCCCAAACGCGGAGATCGACTGTCAGATTGTGGTTGCCGGATGGAGCCATCTCAAGACTCAGGAAGCCATCTTTGTTAATACCACGGAAACTTTCATCATGAGCGTTCCCTTTAAAAGTATTCTTCTCTTTCATTCTGTGGTCGGCTTCCGGCTGCTGCTCCCCGAGTATGACAAGGTCTACTGTGCGGCGGTCAAGTTCGAGACGCGCTTTTTCATCTTCCTCACGCTTCTTTAGATTTGCAGTGTAGTCCTCATCTGTCATACTCTGCCAATAGAACGAATAGCGGCTGTCGTGTATGCCGGCGAAGGGTTCAAGTTCAAGCGATGCGTATTCTTTCTGTGCGAACAGACCGGGAACGGTGAAATGAAGTGGTTTGCCGTCCACGGGCGTCATGCGGGAGAGCTTCTCGGCTATCTGCGCTTCAGTGCCTGTGATGACGGGTGCCCCTGAGAGTGGAAGTAGGGTGCCATGGGCGATATGGCTCCAGCGGCCGTCATCAGCCACAAGCCCTGCGAGATCCTCGCTCCCGTGGCGGGTGGCAAGCACGACCGGACCGTAAATGACCGAGATGAAGTCCGGGACGTTGGGCATCTTCTCGATATGTACCGCCATAGGCATTTCCATCTCCACTATATCTCCGTTTTTCCATTTTCTTGTTATGGAAATATATGAATCATCGCCGACATTAAGATTGGCCACGGCTTTGCCGTTTATTTTAACGGAAGGTGCATCCGCGAGCCATCCCGGGCGACGGATCTTCAAAGTGAAGGTCTTTGGTTTTTTCACCGTTATCGAAAGCCTGGTGGATTCCTGTTCCGGAAATTGTGTGGTCTGTGTCAGGGATATGCCTTTATCTTTCCAGTCGAGCTTTGAGGGTATGAAGAGATTCACATAGAGATCATCCTCTCCGTGAGCATATATGAATTCCCCGTATTTCCCATGGTTCTCCATTCCTGTGCCTACGCAACACCACATGGCTTGGTTGGGTTGTGAGTAGACGCGGTAGTGGCGGGGGCGTGCCGATGTGAAGTAGACGTAGCCGCCATGCCCGGGATGTTGTGTGGAGCGGATATGGTTGTAGAGTGCACGCTCGTAAAAATCGGCGTATTTCCCCTGAGGCTGCATCCGGAATAGCCCCTCAGTGAGTTTAAGCATGTTGTAGGTGTTGCACGATTCCGGGCCTTCCCGCTCTTCCGTGTATTCCACGCATCCTTTGGCCGACGGGAAATGTTCGCGTCGGCTGTTGCCTCCGATAGATAGGGAGCGGTTGCCGGTTACGGTTTCCCAGAAAAACTCTCCTGCGGTTGTGTACGCCGGATCGCCGGTGAGTTCTGCCACGCGCTGATAGCCTACTGCTTTCGGCACCTGGGTATTGGCATGCATGTTGTCGAGATTGTCGGTGCGATGAGCCATGTTGTCGAAGATACGCTTGTGGGAGAAGCGTTTGGCGGCTTCGAGATATTTGCTGTCGCCTGTCAGTTCGTAGGCGTCTGCATAGCTTTCATTCATTCCCCCGAATTCTGTGTCGAGCATCTTCTCCATCTGTATGTCGTCAAGGCCTGAAATCACGTCGATACCCCAGTCGCAGAAATCGAGGAATAGCTTTCGGGCATCTTCATTGCCTGTATGTTTCCAGGCGTCAAGAAGTCCGGCATACATCTTGTGGACGTTATACCAGGGCACCCACCTTGACGCAACCGCACCTCCGTCTCCGTTTTTCACTTTTTCCCACATCTCCTTGCTGCCGGGCACTCCTCCCACATATCCGTTGCCGTTGGCGTCATGACATCTTTTGAGTTCATCCACCATATAGTCGGCTCTCCGTTTGCATTCCTCGTTGCCTGTCGATGCGTAGGCCAGGGCGAGAGCGCTGAGGTAGTGGCCTCCCACATGTCCGTCGAGACCGTCCCAGTTGGAATATGACTGGGCCTTGGGTTGAAGTCCTGCTTCTTTCAGATAAGGTGCGAGTAGACGGTCGACGTCATATTTCAGAAGAACCTCCACATTGAGGTCGTCGCCTCTCTTGAACTGGCTGTCGAGTAGCTTGACATCGCTCAGAGGAAACATCCTGACTTTCTCTGCAGTGGAGATGCCAGGGAAAAACAATGTAGCCGCCGCCAACGCTACGGCTGCTCTGCATGATCTATTCATATGTTATGGTAAGTTGTTGATGTTCTTTTGTCAGGTTTGATTTGGAAGCCACGCAGTTCTGTGCGTGTTATCATATTTGTAACGAAGCTCAATGGGTTCTTATTATCTCCCTATGGGATGATGGGAGATATGTCATGCAAAATGATACGAGTAGGTATTGACTTCTCCTATGTGTTGTCATGGGGTTACATTTTGTCTGCGTATATGTTACAGGCCAAAGGAAGTCTCAACCCTTGAATGGCTCCATATGGATTCCGATATATGTGGCTGCCCCGTATTTCTTCTTGAGAAGACTTTCTATCTCACTGGCAATCTCGTGCGCGTTGCGGAGAGATATTCCGCCATCCATCTTCACATGGGTGTCTATGGCGATATTGGCTCCTATTCGGCGTGTGCGCAATCTGTGGAAGGCTATGACTCCCGGCACAGATCCGATTATAGAGGCGATCTCTGCTATCTGGTCTTCCGGAAGTGATTTTTCAAGCAGTTCGTCAATGCCGGGTTTCATCAGCGAGAAGGCCGCCTTCACTATGAATCCGCTCACGACAACTGCTGCCAAAGGATCGAGCACACTCCAGTGTGGCCCGAGAAGAAGTGCTCCGCCGATGCCGATCAACGTCGCCACGGAAGTCAGGGCATCGCTGCGATGGTGCCACGCGTTGGCCACGAGGGCGGGTGAGTTGAGGTCCTTACCTGCGCTGACAGTGTATCGGTAGAGCGACTCCTTGGCTACTATGGAGATAACTGCGGCGGCCAGGGCAAGATATGTCGGAGATTCTATGGGTTCTCCTTTGAAAAAGCCGATTGTTTTCTCTATGCCGTTCCAGGCGAGTCCGACTCCCACGATGCCGAGGATAATGCCTACGATAACTGATGCCAGGGTCTCGTATTTACCATGTCCGTAGGCATGGTCGTCATCCACCGGTTTGCCGGCTATCTTCACGAAGACTATGACTATGACATCGGTGATGAAATCTGACAATGAATGCACGGCATCTGCGATCATGGCCGAGCTGTGGCCGAGCACTCCGGCCACGAACTTAAACGCGAGAAGCATGAAATTTACGATGCTTCCTATGAATGTGATTCTATAAATCTTTTTCTCTCTTTCGCCTGACATAAAAATTCCTTATTTTGCCGCGAATTTAATGAAAATTATTAATTTCGCATGTATATTTATATTTGGATATGAAAAAATTTATTTTGATGATGCTCGGTTTCCTGGGGCTTTTCCCCGCGTGCCGGGCGCAAGACAATGGGGTGAGGGTGCTCACTCCCCAGGAGTTTGCGGAGGCTGTCAGAAATGATTCGACTGCTGTGGTGCTTGATGTGCGGAAGCCTTCTGAATTTGCCGAAGGCCATCTGCCACATGCTGTCAATATCGATTGGCTTGATTCTTCGCGATTTGAGGAGGCGATAAGGAATCTTGATAAAAAGCATACGTATTATATCTATTGCCGCAGTGGACGCAGAAGTAATGCTGCCGCTGAGATGATGAAGAAGGCCGGGTTCTCGGTTTATGACATGAAGGGAGGATATCTGGCATACAGCCGGATCTTCGGAGAGTGAGCCTTATGGGTTATTGCGGCAAGCGGCAGACCGGGTCAGTCCGGTCTGCCGCTTGCGATGTCAGCGTGGCTGTGAGTATGGTTTATCTCTTCACGTCGTAGCCCTGGGCTTTCAGATAGTCAAGGATACGGTATTGCATGGCATGGCGGTAATAGTCGAGGATGTGGTCACACCAGTCGTTGTCTGTCGTCCCTCCTGAGCGGGTGGCGTTATAGTGCTTCACCTCGGCGTCGTATGCCTCGAGATTATCGACAAGTTTTTTCTCATCTTCGCAATATCTGTTTTTGAAGAATACGGTTTCGTTGGGTTGTTTTGGCTTGAGGTCAGGGTGCTCGCGTGGCACGCCGAGAGCCAGCCCGCAAACCACGAAGACTCCCTTGGGCAGATGGAGCATCTCGGCCACCTTCGCAGGATCAACAGTGCGGAGATAGCCTACGCAGTTGCTGCCTAAGCCTGCCGCCTGAGCTGCTACCACGGCACTCATCATGGCGAGGGCTGCGTCGATAATTCCGATCGTCACTCCGTCCATGGTGTCAGTGAATGGAGGCACTTCAAAACCTTTGCGTTCAGCAAGCTTTGTGATCTTGTTATAATCGGAGCAGAATATCAGGAGTCTGTTACACGTCTTTAGCTGCTTCTGGTTGGTGAGCATGTAGAGATCCTCTTTCAGCTTCTGATCGGAGATATCTATCACGGAGAATTGCTGGCCATTATAGCTTGTCGGAGTATTCCGGATAGCATCATAGATGAATTGCATTGTCTCTTCAGGTATTGGCTCGCGTTCGTAGCGGCGCACGCTTGTGCGCTCGAGAAGGGCATTTCTGACTGATTCCATATGATTGTCGTTTTTTGTTTATGTTTGGATGGTTTAGAAAAGAAAGCCGATGAAAAGGCATCTGCCAGATCATCGGCTTCTATAAAGCCACATCAAAGGAATTTGTGATGAAACTCCGAATGACAGGATTTGAGTGCCACCGCATCTTTGTAATCCGCCTGCGCTTGAAAAGCAACTCCTGAGAGTGGGGCCCGCCATTGAGACGGCAGCTGGTCTCGGTATTTCATAAATATTTGATGAGTTTCCCAATATACTTTGATGTGGTATAAGGTATAAAGCTCTCTTGCTTTATTCTCTCTTTGTTTTTACAACACAAAGGTAATTCAAAAGGTTTGAATGTGCAAGTTTTCATGCCAAAAAGTTATCTACATCATTGTTCGGGAGCCGATAAACGTAACGCTCCCGCCGTCATGCGACACGGCGGGAGCGTTTTGTGTTTCAATGTGTTTGATCAGTTGTGAAGCTGATGAAACACGGGGGTCATCATGAATGTGAATGTGTAGTCTCCGTAAGGCAGGCGGTATTGCGGAAGCGGGAGTGCGCCCCAGCTGTTGACGCAGCCGAGTCCCATCTGTGCTTTGTCGATGATCAGATTTGTGTAGTCAGCTTTTTTCACTTCGGGAGAGTGCCCGTTGTGTTTGTTTTCCCCTTCGTCAAGGCTGTCGATGGAATAGTTGAGCGCCGATGCGGAGAAGGGGTTCTCAGCCACGATCTCAAGGCCGTTGCCGGCGTTGTTGAGTTGCTTCCAGTAGCGGATGTCAGTCTTGGTTCCTGTCTCCTGCGGACGGATGTAGGGATAGAACTGGTCTGCCACTTTCTGATTGTAGATCCCGACAAGCGTGGAGTGGTTGCGGTCTGAATAGTTCTCTATCGGGCCGCGGCCGTAATACTCTATGCTGCTGAATGATTCGGGCATCTGCATCTGCATGCCGAATCTGAACATGTCTGACACCTTGGCGGTCTTATCTGCGGTGAAAGCCTCTGTGACTTTCACTGCTCCCTCTCCGTTGACGGCATATGTCATGTTGAGCTTGCCGCTGACACCTGGCATTTCATAGTCGGCGTAGACATATGCGAGACCATCTTTCATTTCCGACTTGAGCGACTTAAGCTTGATCTCGGGATTGTGCCAGGCCCTGTATTTCCTCTGCAGGTTGGCACCGTAGTCATTGTCGGTCGGTGCGCGCCAGAAATTGGGGGAGAGGTTGCCTCCCTCATTGATCATCTCCGTGCCTTTCACGTCATATCTGCACATATAGCCTGACCAGCGGTTGAATTCGATTGTAAAATCATCACCCTCCACAATCAGATAGTTGGCATCGTTGTCAACTATGGTCGGAACGGCGGTGGCAATGTTGGGCTTTGAGGGTGTGGCGATGTCGAGTGTACGTGACGTGTTCTCGTTTAGCGCGAACTGCTCTCGTGCTACCATATGCCCGGCGGGAAGCACACCTTCGGCATCCTTGAGGGTATAGGTTACGTTGAGCATCCATTCTCCTTCATCGGAGATCTCACCGTAGGGGATGGTTACCTCTGTGGTCTCGCCCGGTTTCACGTCAATCCTGGAGATGCTGCCGTCGCGCACGGGCACACCGTTGTTGAGAAGAACCCAGTTGAGCGTCACGTCGGAGAGGTCTTTGAAGAAGTTCTCGTTGTAGATTTTCACCTTGCCTGCTTTCAGATCGGCCGGGGTTGTCCAGATATTCTGATAATAGTAGGCCACTTCGTCGGCATGCGGGTTGGGGATACGGTCGGGGTTTACGACGCCGTTTGCGCAGAAGTTGCCGTCTGAGCCATCAAAGCGGTTGAAGTCGCCGCCATATGCATATATCTCAACTCCGTCTTTACCTTTCTTGCGTACGGCCTGATCTACGAAATCCCATATAAAGCCACCCTGGAGATTGGGATACTTGCGGATCAAGTCCCAGTATTCCTTGAATCCACCCATGGAGTTGCCCATGGCATGAGCGTATTCACACTGGATGAGAGGCATCTTGGCATCGGTGCGCTGTCCCCATTTCTCCATTCCCTCATAGCCATAATACATCGGGCAGAAGATATCCGTCTTGCCGGTCTGATGTGCCTGTTCATACTGCACCGCACGGCTCGGATCCTCTTTCTTGGTCCAGTCGTAGGTCGCCTCGAAGTTGGGGCCGTAGCCTGCCTCGTTGCCCAGACTCCAGAATATGATTGAGGGATGGTTGAAGTTGCGTTGCACATTGCGCTGGTCGCGCTCCATGTGGGCTTTGGCGAATGCGGGGTTCTTGGCGAGGGTCTTCTCGTCGTAACCCATTCCGTGGCTTTCAATATTGGCTTCTGCCACAACATAGAGGCCGTATTTGTCGCAGAGGTCATACCAGAGCCTGTCGTCGGGATAGTGACAGGTGCGCACGGCGTTCATGTTGAGTTTCTTCATGAGCTGGATGTCCTGGAGCATGCGCTCGGGTGAGACTACATATCCTCCGTCGGGGTCGAGTTCATGACGGTCGGCTCCTTTGAAGAGCACGGCCTTTCCGTTGACGAGCACCTGATCCTTTACGAGCTCGATCTTGCGGAAACCTACGTTGACCGGCACTGCCTCATTGTTCCCTTTCATCGATGCTGTGAGTGTATATAAATAAGGTGTCTCGGCCGACCATTTCTTGGGGTTCGCGAGTTTCATTACCGTGCGTCCGCTCTTGGTGGCCGTGGTTTTCGCAACCTCATTGCCCTCGGCATCTTTGAGACTGAGTTCTACGGGGGCGTTGGCTGTTAGGGTAAGGTCGATGTTGAGTATGCCGTCTTTGTAGCCGTTCTCGAGATCGGGTGTGACGCGGATATCGGCGATACGTTTCTTATCGCGCGCGTAAAGATAAGAGTCGCGGGCCACTCCTGAGAAACGGAAGAAGTCCTGATCCTCGAGATAGGAACCGTCGCACCAGCGGAACACCTGGAAGGCTATGAGGTTTTCTTTACCCGGCACAAGATACGGGGTAAGGTTGAATTCCGCCTCAAGCTTGCTGTCTTCGCTGTAGCCTACGTATTTCCCGTTGACCCAAAGATAAATGTTGGATGTCACTGATCCGAAATGGGCGAATATCTCTTTCCCTTTCCAGTTGGCGGGCACCTTGATTTCCCGGCGATAAGAGCCGACATGGTTGTTTTGTGTGGGCACTGCTGGAGGATTTGACTCGAACTGGTTGCGCCATGCATACTGGTTGTTGACATAGATCGGGTCGCCGTAGCCGTTGAGCTCCCACATGGCCGGAACCTGGATGTTTTTCCAGCTTTTGTCGTTGAAGCCAGGCTTCCAGAAATCAGTTGGGCGCTGGTCTGCGTCGTTCACCCAGTTGAATTTCCAGGTGCCGTTGAGGCTGAGATAGTTGGAGGAGGATTTTCTGTCTTGAGCAGACAAGGCCGCTTCGCCTTTGTTATATGCGAAGTTGGCTGCACGCATGGGCGCCCGGTTCACGGCGTTTATCTCGGGATCCTGCCATTCCTTGAACGACTGGGCCGAGACGCCCGTGACTGTGAGACCCATGAAAAGTGGGAAAAGGAGTCTTTTCATTGTCAGGTTTTGTTGGTTGTAGTATTTTTCTGCAAAATTAACATAAAAAACGAAATTATCAAGTCTCCGTAAAATTCAAAATCAAACTTTGCCCGATATGACTCTCATTTTGACAGAAAAGGCTATCTCATTTGTATTACATCTCTACGGATTGCATGTTTTTTGTCATTTCTTCAACAGAAAAGCATTGTGTGGTATGCGAAAACAACATAGACGAAGCTTCGCAGAGGCATCCATGGTAGCACATGCACTGCGGGTGCCACCCCATGAACTTGAAATCCTTGCGGTACTCGCCAAGCAGGAACTTCACGAGATGGGCATCATCCCGCTGATGATTGAATGCCATCTCGCTGCCGACTTCCTCACAGGCTTGAGCTACATGATCGTTGACATCTGCAAGAAACATGGCTTCTCGGACGTGGCGCTCATGCCCGAAATCCGTGAGTTGCTCGAGAAGTGCGAGAAGTTTGCCAACGCGCTCGCGGAAATGGGGCCGGAGCTTAAGGATTTAATCGTCAATAATGAGACGCTGAACGATGCCCTGCACAAGAAATGTCTGGGGTACATCAAACAAAGATTGAAATAATTTGCTAAATTCGCGGCATGAGAGAAGTATTGGAAGAAGACGCACTCAACTCGGTTTTGCGTCGCTTGACGGGGCTGGAGAAAAAATTGAAGCAATGGAAGTGGATTGTATTGATTCTTGATATATCTATTCTCGGAATCGCTTTTATAATTTCAGAATTGGGATGATATGGAAGACAAAAAGACATTATTCCTCACGGAACTGAAAGAATTGCTGGCGAAGTATGACGCTGAAATTTACGATGGAGAAGGGACATGCGTTTATATCGAGGTGAATGGAGTCTCGCTTAGGTATAGCACAGACGAACTGACCGCCATTTCATCGGAGAATGTGTTTGAATATGACAAAGATTGGTGATATTTAACGCCTGATTATTTTGTTATATTCCGATGGAAGATCGGGTGTTGAAGCTGGAGCAGGTTGAGTTTCCTCAGCAATTGAATCACGATATACCTCATCAGTGATCCTGTCTATGCGTTCAGTCAATCTGTCCATTCTGTGGCTGATCTTAACATTGCATATAATTATGATTGTTGAAAACAGGATGTTCATGATTGCCGTGAAGAAACACGCAGCCATAGAAAATCTCTTGAGAAAGGCATCCTCTTTTGAGGTGACGTAATAATTATGTCTGATTTTCTTGTCTATTGCAAGATATTTTCGAATATATTTTATCATATTTTCTTGATTATTTTGTTATATCGGTAGAAGATGTTATCTTTGCGACATAAAGATGTAAAGCATAGAAGCGCGATGTCGAAACGGCGCACGTTCGTAAGAGCGGGGGAATAGGTTTGAATCCTATCATTGCTTTGCATCCTTTATTTTTATATATCCTCCAACGTTATCGCTCAATCTACCTATTATCCTTGTGGCAGATATATAATTGAGTGTTGACACTTTCTCTTTGTTTACCTTCATTTTATAGTTTGATCTGACAATAAACTTAGCCTTTGATGTGGCAAATATGAAATCACTCATTGCTGGGTCATAATAGATTGCATAATCATTTCTATTTTTGACAAAATCCACTAATTCATCTACTGTGACAGCAATGCCTTTTGACACCTTGCTCTCCCTTAAAGTATGCTCGATTCCTTTTGTTGTTATGTAGATGTCATTAGGATCTAAATCAACCTTATTTTTGTTAGCATATTCAATAATAGCAGATGGGATACGACCAATATTCAAAGGAGGCATTTGAGCTTCCCTTGATGAATGATAGCCATTTTTGATTATTATATTTGCAACTTCCTCAACCCGTTTGGCAGACGTTTCAAGAGTATTATCCTGATTGGCGTTAAGTGTTCCCTCTTTACCGCTTCCTCCCTCCAATATATTTTCAACAACCCTCTTATTGTCCGCAATGAAATAAGGCAGCTTGCCCCTCTCGGCGGCTTTGTCGATGCGCTCCTCATTGTCCTTGACCCAATCCTTGAACCCCTGCGGCACGTCCTCGACTTCGTTGACGCTCTTTGCATCCTCGTCATCGTCAAAGAACTCGTCTTCGGTCTTGAGTATGGGGATGGTGTAGCACATGCATTGAGGATGCCACCCCATGAACTTGAAATCCTTGCGGTATTTTCCTTTCAGGCAGTCGCAGATGTCCTCAACATGCTTGCCGTTCTGTGTTATCTTGACCTCATACCCCACTACGAAATCAAACGACTTCCACCGCTCCTGCTCCGCCTTCCGGTAAGCCATGTTTATCTCCGTCCGCGCCAACCGCTGGGCGTTGCGTGCCGATGAACGATAGACACCACGCCCCGGATGGTAAGCTTTCGGATCGGCATCGATGAAATGAACCTTGCCGTCAGCGTCCGTGAACTTTTGCTTCCACTTGCGCTGCCAATTCCCTTCTTCATCCTTGTAGCGAAACCGCCGGAACATCTTGTCAGGCTCATTTAGATACGTCTTGATGTCGGCGGCAAGCTCCATCGCGGACGTTCCCGGCTCGATTGCCGCGCTCAAAGCCATTTCCAACTCGGTTTTGTACTGTTCCGAAAGATTCCACACCCTTTGCGAGAGGTTCATGCCGCCAGCCTTGCGCTGCTGGAACGCTTTCAAAACGTGCAAAATTCGCAGATGCAACTGATGAAATATTTGTATTTTTCGCGCGGTATTGCTAATTTTGCAGTCTGAAAGCCGTTTGCGGCTCATTATGACCTGTTTCGGACTATGATGAGGTTATGCGGCGGTTCAATACTAAGAGTTTTCCAATAGATTATGAAGACTAATGTAGGTGTGTTCTTCGGCGGAAGGTCGGTTGAACACGAAATCTCAGTAATTTCAGCCTTGCAGGCTATAAATGCGTTCGATCAGTCGAAATATAACATCATTCCAATCTATATTTCCAAGCAGGGAAGGTGGTATACCGGCCCGCTGACGCTCGATATCCGTAACTATAAGGATATGAAGAGCCTCTGCGAACGGAGCGAGGAAGTGTTTATGCGTCCGGAATACGGCGACTACAAACTTTACCGTGCAAATCCCGGAGGCGGCCTTTTCTCAAAAAAGAATCCTGTCTACGAGGAGCTTCATGTCGTGATACCCGTGCTCCACGGATCACACGGGGAAGACGGTATGTTTGAGGGGCTTCTTGAGACAATCGGTATCCCTTTCGCCGGTTGCGACACCCTTTCCAGTGCCAACGGCATGGATAAGATAACTATGAAGATGATTCTTCGTGCCGAAGGTATTCCTGTCGTGGATTATGTATGGTTCACAGATAAAGAATGGATCGACAACCGCGATGCTATCGTGGATAAGATAGAAGGAAAGCTTGGCTATCCGGTTATCGTGAAGCCGGCCAATCTCGGATCGAGCGTGGGCATTGGCAAGGCGGCCGACAGGCAGAGTCTCATAGAGAAGGTTGACAATGCCGAGAAATTCTCGCAGCGCATCATCGTGGAGCATATGATCGAAGACATGATGGAGATCAATTGCTCGGTGCTCGGCGATGCCGACGACCATCAGAGCAGTGTCTGCGAAGAACCTATATCGAAAGGCGATTTCCTTTCATATGAGGAGAAGTATGGCGGCGGAGCGAAAGCCGGCATGCAGGCCAGTGAGAAGAAGATACCCGCGGATATTCCCGTGGAGATGAGTGAGGAGATCCGCCGCATGGCCGGTGAGACGTTCCGTGTGCTTTCATGTCATGGTGTGAGCCGTGTCGACGTGATGGTCGACCGTAAGGACAACAGTATTTATGTCAATGAGATAAATACGATTCCTGGTAGCCTCTCGTTCTATCTTTGGGAGGAAAGCGGCATATCTTTCACACAGCTTATGGATAGGCTTGTGGCTCTCGCCCTTAAGCGTAAACGCGAGACTGACCGCAAGACCTTCACTTACGACGCCAATATTTTCGCAATGGGCGGAGGTGTGAAAGGTGGAGTCAAAGGTGGCACCAAACGTGGTCTCAAGGCATAATCAAAAGAAAACAATATTATCTGCAATGGGTAAGAAATTCAAGGAATACAGCAAGCAACTCAATCTTTCGGACATCAATAAGGAGATGCTCCGGATATGGGACGAGCATTCCCTCTTCGAGGCTTCGATGAAGGAGCGTGAGGGTTGTCCAACGTTCGTGTTTTACGAAGGGCCGCCATCGGCCAACGGTATGCCCGGCATCCATCATGTCATGGCGCGCACTATTAAGGATATTGTGTGCCGCTACAAGACTATGAAGGGCTTCCATGTGAAACGTAAGGCCGGATGGGACACACACGGACTTCCTGTGGAACTCGGCGTGGAGAAGAGCCTTGGAATTACTAAAGAGGATATCGGCAAGAAGATATCGGTCGACGAATATAACGCCGCCTGCCGCCGCGAGGTGATGAAATACACGAAGGAATGGACTGACCTGACCCACAGGATGGGTTATTGGGTCGATCTTGAGAATCCTTATATCACCTACGACAACAAATATATCGAGAGCATATGGTGGCTTCTGCGACAGCTCTACGATAAGGGATATCTTTTCAAGGGATATACTATCCAGCCTTATTCCCCCGCTGCCGGAACCGGACTTAGCTCCCACGAGCTGAATCAGCCCGGATGTTACCGTGATGTGAAAGACACGACTGCCACGGCGCTATTCCGCATGCTTGATCCGAAGCCGGAGATGGAAGGGTGGGGAACTCCTTACTTTATGGCATGGACCACGACTCCATGGACTCTCCCCTCGAATACTGCGCTCTGTGTCGGGCCGTCGTTTGATTATGTGGCTCTCCGCACGTATAATCCCTACACCGGCGATAAGATCACTGTTGTGCTTGCCGAGGTGCTTGTAGGCGCCTATTTCAGGAAAGAGGGTGCCGAGGCTGATATGGAGGCATACAGGCAGGGCGATAAGGTCGTACCTTACAGGGTTGTCGGAAAATGGAAAGGTGCCGACCTTGTGGGTATGAAGTATTCCCAGCTCATGAAATGGGTGAAACCCGTGGAGAAACTCAACGAAATGAGTGCGTCATATGTGAAGGAATTTGCTGAGACGCATCCGGAGAATGTTTTCTCATGTGGTAACGACCGTTTTGTGGAAATAGCTGACGAGGCTTTCCGTGTTATTCCGGGAGATTATGTGACCACGGAAGACGGTACCGGTATCGTGCATATCGCTCCCACTTTCGGTGCGGATGATGCCAAGGTGGCGAAAGCCGCCGGTATCCCTCCTCTTTTCATGATCAACAGGAAAGGGGAGACGCGTCCCATGGTTGACTTCACCGGTAAATACTATACCCTCGACGAACTCGATCCTGCTTTCGTGGAGAAATGTGTCGATGTGGAGGCTTATGGCCGCCATGCCGGCGATTATGTAAAGAATGCATACGACCCCCGTTTCAATCCGGGCGGCAAATATGATGAGAAGGCAGCGGCCCAGGCAGAAGATCTGAATATCGTGCTTTCCATGGAGATGAAGAAAGCCGGTGAGGCTTTCAGGATTGAGAAGCACACGCACAATTATCCCCATTGCTGGAGAACAGACAAACCGGTGCTCTATTATCCTCTCGACAGTTGGTTCATCCGCACGACTGCCGCAAGGGAGCGCCTGATGAAACTCAACGAGAGCATAAAATGGAAACCTGCATCTACCGGAAGCGGACGTTTTGGCAAATGGCTTGAGAATCTGCAGGATTGGAACCTCTCGCGTAGCCGCTACTGGGGCACGCCGCTCCCTATATGGCGTTCTGAAGATGGCAGGGAGGAAATCTGCATCGGTAGCTATGAGGAATTGTTCAATGAGATCGAGAAATCGGTTGCCGCCGGAATAATGGATATGAATCCTCTCAAGGAGAAGGGATTCGTGCCCGGCGACTATTCCAAGGAGAATTACGACCGCATCGACCTTCATCGTCCTTATGTCGATGAGATCACTCTGGTATCACCTTCTGGTAAGCCGATGAAGAGAGAGCTTGACCTGATCGACGTGTGGTTTGACTCCGGTTCCATGCCTTATGCTCAGATCCATTATCCGTTTGAGAACAAGGAATTGCTCGACACTCGTGAAGTATATCCCGCTGATTTCATCGCTGAGGGTGTCGACCAGACTCGCGGATGGTTCTTCACTCTCCATGCCATAGCAGGTATGGTGTTTGATTCCGTGGCATATAAGGCGGTTATCTCCAATGGCCTCGTGCTTGACAAGAACGGCAACAAGATGTCGAAGCGTCTCGGGAATGCGATCGATCCGTTCAACAATATCGAGCGTTTTGGAAGCGATCCGGTAAGATGGTATATGATCTCCAATTCCTCGCCCTGGGATAATCTCAAATATGACGAGAATGGAGTGGCCGAGGTGAGCCGCAAGCTTTTCGCCACTCTCTATAATACATATAAATTCTTCGCGCTCTATGCCAATGTCGACGGATTTACGGGCGATGAGCCTCAGGTTGATTCCTCGCGTCGTCCGGAGATCGACCGGTGGATCCTCTCTCTACTGAATACGTTGACGGCCGATGTCACGGCGGCTCTTGATGATTATGAGCCGACGAAAGCGGCTCGCGCAATTGATGAGTTTGTCAATGACAATCTCAGCAACTGGTATGTGCGTCTCAACCGCAAGCGTTTCTGGGCAGGAGAGATGGATGAAGATAAGCTTTCCGCATATCAGACACTCTACACCTGCCTTAAGACCGTGGCCCTGCTGATGGCTCCTTTCGCACCATTCTACAGCGACCGTCTTTACAGCGATCTTGTGTCTTCGGCCGAAGAGGGCGATGGCTATGCGTCTGTGCATACGGCGGAATTCCCTGTCTGCGATCCCGCATTGGTAGATTCTGCCCTTGAGGAGAGGATGAAGCTTGCTCAGGAGATCACTTCCAATGTGCTTGCCCTGCGCCGCAAGGTTAACCTTAAAGTGCGCCAGCCGCTACAGACACTACTTATACCTGTGGCCGACTCTCGTCAGCGTCAGGCCGTGGAGGCTCTTGAGGATCTCATCAAATCTGAGGTCAATATCAAGGATCTGAAGATTGTCGACAATGAGGAGAGCGGACTCGTGAAGAGGGTGAAGGCTGATTTCAAGAAACTCGGCCCCCGATATGGCAAGATCATGAAGCAGCTTGGCAAAGCTATAACCGAGATGGCCCAGAAGGATATTGCCCTTCTTGAGAAAGAGGGTAGCTTTACTTTCTTTGATCTCCCCGGAGAGCCTGTCGTGACTCTCGATGATGTTGAGGTTATTCCTGAGGATGTGCCCGGATGGCTCGTGGCCAACGACGGCAATATCACCGTTGCTCTCGATATCACCGTGACACCGGAACTCAGAAACGAGGGTATGGCGCGTGAACTTATCAACCGCATACAGAATATGCGTAAGGGCAACAATTTTGAGATCACCGATAAGGTCAAGGTTGTTCTCTCGGATCTTCCCGAGATCAGGGATGCTGTCGAGGCCTTTGGCGACTATATCGCCGCTCAGGTGCTTGCCGATTCGATTACACTCGCATCCTGCCTCTCTGACGACAGCGAAGCCAGAAGTCTTGAAATCGAAGGTCTTGACGCCTTTGCGAAAGTATCTAAAAATTGAGTCCTTTGATAACTGAGAATAACAATCTGGCGGCGACGTCGGCACATGATGTCGCCGCCAGACGTTTATGGCTTGTAGTGGCCATAAGCCTTTTTGTGATTATTGCCGACCAGATCTTCAAAATTTGGGTCAAGACAAGTTTTTATCTCGGCGAGGATCTCCCCATCACAGGGTGGTGGCATCTGAAGTTCATAGAAAACAATGGCATGGCTTTCGGACTTGAGTTGTGGAACAAGATTTTCCTGACCGCCGGACGTATAGCCGCTGTCGTGCTCTTCATATGGTTCCTGCTGAAGATAAGGAAGGCTGAAGGGTTGCGCACCGGTTTCTTCGTGGCTGTGGCCATGATTATTGCAGGAGCCGCCGGAAATATCTTCGACTGTGTGTTCTATGGCCGTATCTTCAATGATCCGATGCCTCCCCAGATAGCCGTGATGTTTCCAGAAGGTGGTGGTTATGCCGGATGGTTTGAGGGGCGTGTGGTGGATATGCTCTATTTCCCGCTCTTTTCCTTCTATTGGCCCGACTGGATCCCCTTTGTCGGCGGATCGTATTTCGAGTTTTTCCAGTTTATCTTCAATATTGCCGATTCTTCGATATGTATTGGAGTGGCGTTGCTGATCATATTCTACTCCAACGATGCGTCGCGGGCTTTCCACTATATCGGCGATGAGACGGAGAAAAATAAGGAGAGATCGAGAAAGTCGAAGATGAAATGAAAGTGGTGTCTAAGATATCCGGAATATGCTTCCTTATGGCCGTCGCTGGCATTCTTTTGGGATGTAGTGACAAACCTAAGGGAACACTGTCTGAAAAAGAGATGGTCAGGCTGATGGCCGACATGCAACTTGCCGAGGCTTATTCCGATATGGAGTATATGGGTTCTGATTCTCAGGAGAGGCGCGAACAACTCGCGAAATCTGTGCTCGCGGAGCATGACGTCACTCAGGAGGAGCTTGATTCCACTCTGTCATGGTATGGCCGCAATCTTGACGACTACACCGAGCTTTTCAAGAAGGTGGACCAGGAGATAGCTTCACGGCGCAAAAAGATCATGAAGACCGACAGCCGCGATGAAGTGGCTGAACAGGCCGACATGCTGTGGCCTTATGCAAAGAATGGCACACTCTCTTCACTCGGCACTTCCGATGGCTGGATCATCTCTGTTGATGAGCCGGGTCTGACGAAAGGTGACATGGTGGAATGGAAAATGCATCTCGACAAGATTGTCAGCATCACGGGCGTCCTGGGGGTAGATTATACCGACGGCACATCGGAGGCGGTGACAAATGTCATCTCCGGAAGACCCGCGGTGGAACTCAGGCTCCAGACCGATACCTCGAAGAATGTGAAACGTCTTTACGGCACCCTGCGGCTTAAGGATAAGGATCGTCTGCCACTTTTCGCCGACAGCATTTCTCTGCGCCGGCTCCCCTTCGACAGTCTTGAATTCCGGAAATACCGCAATCAGAAAAAGTATGGTATACCGGCAAGGAAGATGCCTAAGATCGAGGAAAAGAAGGATTCCGTCGGCGATACCCGTATGGGTGGCCCTGACTCGATAGCTTCGACCTCGGTTGCGGGTAAGACACCGATAAGATTACGTGATACCGAGCCGGTTGCCGGACCTGCGAAGCCATTGAAGCCGTTGAAGCCGGGAGTAAATGGTCGAAGACCTGTGTTAAAGCCATCTGAAGCGACTTTACAGACCAACAAAAGAAAGTAATCAGATCATGCATGTTACGAAAGCAAGATATCTCGTGAGAAAACTTACAATAATTGATGACAAGGGAGTGGAAAGTGTCCACTCCCTTGTCTATTTCGATGTCGACAGCGAAGGGAAAATATCAATAACTCCGTTCGACCGTGAAAGACCCGGCTACGAATACCTGGACTCCCTCGTAGTTACATCCCCGCATCAATGAAAGTAGTGCTCGGTATGCCACCCATAGATCTTACCGTCCTTACTGTCCAATCGCCCGTCCTTACTGTCCAATCGCCCGTCCTTACTGTCCAATCGCCCGTCCTTACTGTCCAATCGCCCGTCCTTACTGTCCCATCGCTTCCCCTGTCTATCCTATCGCTCCCTTGTTAGTCCTATAGCTCATCTCGGCTGTACTATCGCCCGGCGTTGCCGGGCCTCGTGTGCCGCGGCTGAATGCCGCGGTTCCCATCCCTCCTTATCAATCCCAATCCGAGAAGCCGGTTTGTCGAAGGTGCCCAAAACTCACTGCCAAAAATGGCAGACTAAAAATCCCCTCATTAGCTTTGCGGCTGAAACTGAGAGGGATTAACACCATATTCTTTACGGAATTTAGCTGAAAAATAACTCAGACTGTTAAATCCGCTGGCATACGCAACCTCGTTGACATTCATTCCTCCTTTCTTCAGAAGGGTTGCCGCATGTCTTAGTTTCACTTTTTGTATGAATTCATTAGTCGACATGCCCGTAAGTCCCTTCACTTTTCGATATAGTGTGGAATGGCTCATATTGAATTTCTCCATGATGAATTCCATATCAAGTCTTTCTGAGGTAATATTATCTTCAATTATTGAGATCAATGAAGATAAGAATCTGTCATCAAGATCATTGATGACATTGGGCTTCTGGTCTTCTTGTAGTGTTTTGACATCTGCGCTGACATTGTCTGCCAGTTGGTCTTTTATATAGTTATAAAGCCTTCTCCGCGTATCAAGTAAATTCTTTATCCTATTCAGTAATAGCTTGGCGCTAAATGGTTTGGTGATATAAGAATCTGCTCCCGTCTCATAGCCTCTCTCTTTGTCTTCAATGGTGTTTTTGGCAGTGAGGAGAATGATAGGAATATGAGATGTGGCAATATTGGATTTCAGGATTTTACAAGCCTGAATCCCGTCCATCACCGGCATCATAATGTCACTGATTATAATATCTGGGATTTTGGAGATCGCCATCTCCACGCCATCTTTGCCGTTTGTCGCGGCGATTACCTTACAATAATCTCTGAGTGATTCAAGAATATAATCTCTGATATCATCATTGTCTTCGATCACGAGTATCAGAGGTTTATTGTCATAGATGCCATCATTGTTCTCCTTTTCATCTGTTGCCTTAACCTCTGATGAGTGATCAGTATCATTGTGAAGGGCTGTGGGATATGTGTTATCTGATAGAAGCCTTACATAAAATGCAGTCCCTTTACCGATCTCACTTTTCACATCCAAGATGCCTTCATGCAGCTCAACCATTGCTTTTACTATAGAGAGTCCTATGCCGGTGCCGGAAGCTTGGTGCGTGCCGTTGGTCTGATAGAAACGGTCAAAAATATGCGGTATTTCTGACTGTTCCATGCCGTATCCCGTATCGCTTACCGACAGCTCGACATACTCTTTGTCTTTGCACACCACATCTTTAAGCCCCACTGAGATCGAGCCGGAAGGGGTGTATTTCACAGCGTTGCTTAGCAGATTGTTAAGGATAGTGCGGATTATCTCGGTGTCGAAATAAATAATAGGATTTTTTAATGCGATATTGATATTGAATTCCACATTAGGATTTCGGTTAAGTTCCTGATATCTCAGACCGGTCTCCCTCACTATGGCTGCTATGTTTTTTCTCGACACCACAAGTCGTTTGTTATGTGTTTCTGTCTTTCTGAATTCAAGAAGCTGGTTCACGAGATCCAGCAGCTTCGCTGCGCTGTCACGTATCGTTTTTATCCTTTTGTTATATGGTTTTGGAAATTTCGGGTCCTCTGCCATATCCTCCAGTGGGCCGAGTATAAGCGTTAATGGTGTCCGGAGTTCATGTGTCACATTGGTATAAAATTTAAGCCTTTCATCGTTGAGATTGCGTTCGGCAATAGCTTTCTCCTGCTCAAGCCTCATTCTGTTCTGGTTTTCAAGGCGACTTTTATAATGGCGCATAAGTAGAAATCCTAATGCGAGAATTACACAGATATAAAGTATTCTGGCATACCATGTGAACCATATTGGAGGGGTAATCTCAATCGTTTGTTCCGCAAGGCTTTCATTTTCCCAGGATTGCTTGTAGAGTCGCGCACGAACTTTGAATTTATATTTGCCAAATGGAAGATTCCTGAAAGTGACGGATGTCTCATTTTTCACGGGTATCCATGATTGATCGATGCCATCCAACATATAGGAATATTCTACCTTATCGCTCTGCGATATATCCGCTATGGAAAATGAAATAATAAATGAATTCTTGTCATGAGGAAGTTGTATGATTCCATCTTTGTCAGGCGTCACAGGTTGTTCCTTATATAAATGGTCTTCATTGAATATGGAGGTAAGTCCCAGTATTCTGACCGGTGAGGGTGCGATATTCTTCTCTAAATGAATTGGATTGAAATAATACACACCTTTCTGAGAGCCGAAATATATCGTGCCTGAGGAATCTTTTGTCACCGCATGATCCATAAATAGGCATCTCGGAAGGCCGTCAAGATGGTCATAATGACGAAATGACATGTCTTTCATCTTAAGGCGAGAGATCCCTTTATTAGTGCTGAACCATATATTACCTTTGGAATCAGACGTCACGGCATGTACATACTCATCATTCAGACCATTTCTATATGTATAGTTTTTAATGGATTTCGGATTGGTGGGATCTTTTATATATCCGAGTCCATTTCTTGTAGCGATCCATACGCTTCCGTTGGCATCAATATGAAACTGATGGATTATATTTGAACATAGACCATTTTCGATATCATAATGATGAATTAGCTTTGCATTTTTATCAAATACATAGAAGCCTGCTCCATATGTGGCGATCCATAGGTTTTCGGCTTTGTCTTCGATAATACTGTATATTGCTGTATATCCTGTTATCTTATTGTAGTCGGAAGCATCTGTGATTTTACCGTCCTTGTATATGAAAATACCGTGCGATCCGATAAGAATAGATCCGCGCTTTGTTTTATATATTGAAAAGATATCCTTGTTGCCCAGGGGATTGATCCTTGTGAAGGAATGGTCTTTAAGATCAAACTCAAGCAATCCGTCATCATATAGGCCCAACAACAGTTTCCCTCCTATATTGAGAATGCTGTTGATTCGCGCATGCGGTCGGCTAAGATACATGGAAAAATCATACGTGTCTTTTAAGATTTTGTTTTGAAACAATGCTATCTCATTACCATTGCCAATCCACATTCCATTCTCATCCGTATATATACCATAGGAGGGATTCTGGTCTATTCCTGAATTAAAATAGGGGAATGTCTTGAAAATCGGTTCTGAATTGCAGATTAGGTCTATCCCTGAACTATGGTTGGCAATCCATACGTTTCCGTAATTATCCTGGAGAACACATCGGGCATTTCTCGATGATATACCATAACTGTTGTTTGTGGCAAGGATGTTTGTAAATCTGATGGGTGCGGAATTCTGCTGTGTGATCATCCGGAGATCGAGGATGCTGATTCCTCCGATATCTGATGCAATCCAGAGTTCATGGCCATTGAGAATATTGAGCATATATATATGGTCTGACTGTAAGGATGTGGGATCGCCCGGAATGTGTCGGAACGATTGGATATTACCGGTCACTGGATTGTATAAGGCGAGCCCTTGGTGGGTGCCGATCCATATATTCTCGAGATTATCCTCGATGATGGAATAGACCCTGTTGCCCGGTAGACTGTTTGGGTTGCCGGGGATATTGAAAATTCTTTTTACGGTCTTCGTGTCAGGATTGAATATTGACATGCCATGATCGATATGCCCTATATATACTTCTCCTTTATGGTTGTCAAAAACTTTGAGATATCCATTAGGAAGATCTTTTACATTCTGTGAGGAGTAGACATCTACTTTATTTTTTCTTTTATTAAGATGTATTATTTTCCCAAATCGATTGGCGATCCACATTCCATCTTTTGATTTGGAGAATGACATGATGTTGTTATCCATCTGAATTGTGTCCAATGGCTCGGTAGATAAAAAGGTTCTGGTGTCACAGTCAATGATACTTACTCCGCTTTTAGTCCCAATCCATAATTTATCTGTCTCTTGATCATAGAAAAGAGTGTTGAGTGCGTCGCCTGCTATTTTTGAGTTGGATGTGTCGAACAATATGAAACTTTTACCATCAAAAAGATTAAGCCCCGCTTCTGTTGCGATCCATAGATTTTCATGTCTGTCGTAGGCGAGGTCAACGACCTCATTGTTTGAGAGTCCATCTTTAATATCCCAATGGAGGAAGTTGAATACGGCTCCAAGAGACGCAAAGGGAAGGTGTAGGAATATGAAGAAAACAAGAAGGAATTTTGTCATGATACTGATTTGTTTGTTCACTGCAAAATTATCAAAATTTAGTCTTTATGACAAGCCTCTGTCATCGATATGATGTAATAAATCTGTCGGATGCTATCACTAATTGGTCAGTGACAGATAAATTATAGCGGATGAGCGTAAAATTGCATTGGAAGATAATGCCCTGATATAAATTTGCGCATCGGAATTGACAACATTTGATCAGGTTAAGAGTATGTTTGGATTTTACTCGGCTTAAGGCCGGGAGAATTTTTCGAGGGATTTCCGCAAGCTGAAGAGGGAGCTATGCGGGCATGGCGACCGATCAGGCTTGGCGGAAATCACCGGAAGAGACCTCAGGATTATGCCGAAACAACAAACAGACTGGCTTTATTTAAGATCCAGAATGTGTGTTAGATTCAAACTTACTCTAAGAAGTTGAACAGGGAAAATCTAAAGGTAAAAAAGATTTAATGGTTTCATTGCATAATTAAGCGACAGCTAATCTTATTATTCATCATAAATTGATTTGAACATGAATGTCTACCACATTCGCCGAGACTGTATGATAAGAGGAATTGCTGCCATATCCCTGTTTTTGGGGTGTGGAGCATTCTCTACGCAGTTTGAGGCACAAGCTCAACAAAACATCCGGACTTCAAGATATGAAGTGAAGGGACAAGTGACAGACAGCACCGGTGAGCCTCTCGTGGGGGCTACGGTCATAGTAGTCGGCACAAACACCGGAACTGCTACGGACATTGACGGGAACTTCCGGATTTCTGTCAACGGCCCTGCGACAATACGTGTCACATATGTCGGTTATACTTCAAAAGAGATTAATGTTACCAGGACTACGACCCTTGATATAAAACTCGAGGAAGACCGAAATATTCTTGAAGAGGTTGTGGTTGTTGGGTATGGTACTGCCCGTAAGATCGATCTTACGGGAGCGGTTACCCGTGCAGACATGACCAGTCTGAAACATTCGCCAAATTCGAATGTCCTTCAGGCGCTGCAAGGAACTGTCCCCGGTCTTAATCTCGGCATGTCGACATCTGCCGGTGGTAGTCCTTCCATGTCTATTAGAGGGACAAACACATTAAGTGGTAATAAGGATGTCTTGATTGTGCTTGACGGAATGATCTATAATAGTTCTCTTTCATCCATCAACCCGGATGATATTGAATCAATAGATATTCTTAAGGACGCAAGCTCGACAGCCGTATATGGTGCGCAGGCCGCCAATGGAGTCTTGCTTATCACTACTAAGAGGGGGGCTTTGGGCAAACCACGTATATCTCTGACTGCGAGCTATACTTTTTCCAATCCGACTCACAATTATCGTCCGATGAATAGGTCAGAATATGTCGACCATGTGAAAGCATTGTATTATGATCAGGCATTTACTGGTCCGGACTACCTTATCCCGAATCCTGATTTCGATGTGGTTTCAAAAATACCGGACCAACCTGCACGCGATGGATATAATGCCGGAAACGACTATGACTGGTGGGGAGAAGGAACACAGACAGGACACATGTGGGAGACCAAAGTGAGCCTGTCAGGTGGTAGCGATGTCTCAGACTACTTTATCTCCTATTCTTACACGGATCAGGCCGGATTTATTAAAAATGACGACTTCAAAAGAAATAGTGTGAGAATGAACCTTAATACTCACATTGCTCCATGGTGGAAAGTCGGTGTGCAGGCTTTCGGATCTTTTGTCAATCAGGATGGGGCGGAACCTGATCTGGGTCTTCTCATACACACCAATCCTCTGGTGACCCCATATGACGCGAATGGTAATGTGGTGCCATACCCCTTGCAGACTTTGGATTCGAATCCTTTGATGGGTTATGCCTTTGATGACTACGAGAGGCATAATTACTTTTCCGGAATAGTGTCTTCTGAGATAAAGTTCCCTCTCAAAGGGCTTGCATACCGTATAAATTTCGGAAATAATTACCGCATCGACAAGACGTATCGTGCGAATGAGTATGGATATAATCTTCAGGGCGAGGCTTATAAGAATTTTACGGATTATTATGACTGGAACCTTGATAATATCCTTTACTATAACAATGAGTTTGGCGAACACAATATTGATGCTACATTGCTCTATGGTGCATCTAAACGAAAGGAATCCGGTTTCCAGGCCAAAGCGCAGGGATTCACGCGTCTCACTCTCGGATATGAATCTCTTGAACAAGGCACCAATCAGTATACATATTCCTCAGCGTGGCAGGAAACCCTCAATTATCAGATGGCCCGTTTGAGTTATCGTTTCAAGAATCGGTACCTGATCACCGGAACTGTCAGAAGAGATGGTTTCTCTGGTTTTGCTTCCAATAGGAAATGGGCGACATTCCCATCGGTTTCTGTCGGTTGGATTGTGTCTGATGAACCTTTCTTCCATATCCCTGCTATAAACTATCTGAAATTGAGGGCTGGATATGGGGTGAGTGGAAATATGACGACACGGTATAAGTCGCAATCTCAGATATCTTCTGATATCAAGTATATATTTGGCGACGGAGGAACTCCTGTGATTGGTCAGGAAGTGTCGAAACTCGGTAATGACGACCTTAAGTGGGAGAAATCAAAGGGCTATAATTTCGGCTTGGATTATTCGTTGATAAATCAACGGCTTTTTGGATCGATTGAATACTATATGACTACTACCCACGATTTGCTATATGACATGGTGATTCCCACAACCACCGGGTTCTCTGTGATTTCTTCCAACGTTGGGGAGATCCGCAATCGTGGTTTTGAAATATCCTTGACCTCGAAGAATGTCGACACCAGGAATTTCAGCTGGAATTCAACTCTGACGTTTTCAACCAATTCCAATAAGATTATGAGGCTCACCGGAGAAGACAATGATCATGATGGGAAGGAAGACGACAACGTATCAAGCAATCTGTTCATAGGCCATTCAATTGGCACGGTTTATGGTTATAAGATTGACGGCATATACCAGCTGGATGATGAGATCCCGGAAGGTTTTCATCCCGGCAACTACAAGATCGCCGACACAAATGATGATGGAAAGATAACACCCGATGACAGGATCATACTTGGAAAGTCAGAACCGACCTGTCGCATAAGTCTGATGAATAACTTATCATATAGGAATTTTCATTTGAGTTTCCTGCTTAATTCCGTGATTGGCGGTAAGGGAAGTTATCTCGGAAGCAACTCATCATCAATGATTCGTGATGATAATAACCTTAGATGGAATCACCCGGCGGCGGTTGATTACTGGTCACCGTCCAATCCTGACGGAATATATGCAAGATCGATAAGCTCTCCTAAAATAACTCCTACACGTTATGAGAACCGTACATTCCTACGTTTGCAGGATCTGAACTTTTCCTATACTTTGCCGAAGCCGTTGCTTACGCGCTGCAACCTTAGTAATCTTGAATTGTTCTTCTCTGCTAAAAACTTATTTACAATAACCGGATGGCATGGTAACGATCCGGAAGCGAACAGCACATATTGGGGACGTCCTGTGATGCGTAGTTTCTCATTCGGTGTTAATGTAACATACTAAATCTTCAAGTCATGAAAATAAAAAATATACTGTATCTTGCCTTGGCAATGTTTGGCATGACTCTGGTATTGTCATGTTCTGATTCATTCCTTGACGAAAAGCCTCTCGATTTTATGGGTGGCGATAATTCTTTCGAGACAGTCAATGATTATGAGTGTTCGATCAACAATATGTATGACATTGTTCGTAAAGAGTTCTACTCTCAAGATGAGAATCGCCCGATGGACTATATCTACGGATGCGATCTTGTCTATGATGGTGAGCCCAATGGCACGGAGAGGCACACGAACATGATTTCCGCATATCATCCCACAGGAGCTATTGCGGCGCGGCACTGGGATAATTTCTATAAACTGATAGCGGAATGCAACACCGTACTGACGCGTATCGAGGGTGCATCATTCAGCGATGCGGATAAAACGAAAATTAAGGCCAAGGCTATGTTCTTTCGTGGGCTTGCTTACCGCACGCTCTGTTACCTGTATGGTGGAGTGCCTATAACCCTTGAGGAGATCCTTTCTCCAAAAAAAGATTTTGTGCGCGCTTCTAAAGAGGAAGTGCTTGCGCAGGCAATTGCCGATGTCAGGTTTGCCGCTGAGAATTTACCGGACATAACGTCTGTGAAGGATGGTGAAATAAGCGATCTCGCAGCTTCACATCTGCTATCTGAACTCTACATATCTGTCGGTGATTATGCCTCTGCTGTTGCTTCGGCCACGAAAGTTATAGATAGTCCTGCCACTGCTCTCATGCAATCGCGTTTCGGATCAAGAGCCAATGAGACACCTGGTGACGTTTACTGGGATCTTTTCCGCAAAAATAATCAGAACAGGGGAGCGGGGAATACAGAAGGATTATGGGTTATTCAGTTTGAGACCGATGTGCCGGGAGGAAGCTCTCCTCTTATTGCAAAAAATGGCACGTATACCCTGGAGCGTCACCACGCACCGATGTTCAGAGATGTTAAGGCTCATGGTCTGAAGCCGTTTGTTTGGCCTGTGAGTGATTATACCGGTGGCCGTGGTATCGGTTGGGCTATATCTACTCTCTATTTCAGTGACGAAATCTGGAAAGATGACTGGGATGGTGATATCCGCAACGCCAATCATAATTTTATCCGGAAAATAAAGGTGCATAATTCAGAATATGCAAGTCAATACGGTGAATATATCGACACCCGGAATCCTCCCGAAGGAGTCACGGTGCCTTCCAGGCAGATTTATGCTTATCAATCAAAATGCACTACTCCGGGAAATCATCCTGATGGGTTATATGCTGACAAAGAGACTGGCATGCTGACAGGTGGAGCAGGTGGAACTTATGTGGATCAATATATGTTCAGACTTGCCGAGACTTATCTGTTACGTGCCGAGGCATATTTTAAAATGGGTGATGTCAGGAATGCTGCAGCTGATATAAATGTGGTTCGTGGCAGAGCACACGCCAGACCTGCGGATGAGTCTCAGATTAATCTTGATTACATTCTCGATGAACGCATGCGTGAGTTGGGTGTGGAGGAACGTCGAAGAGTGACGCTTATGCGTACGGGCACGCTTTATGAACGTGTGATGAAGTGCAATCCTTATTGCGCCAAGGAGATGAAACCGACCTATGAGGTATGGCCGATTCCGTTTAAGATCATAGAGGCCAACAATCAGGCTGTGATTGAGCAAAATCCGGGATACGAATGAAACTTGACATGATATGTAAATGACTATGAGAAATCTATTATTTTATTTGATGATACTGATGTGTTCCACTGCAAGTGGCGCAGGGATATATGTCAGTGACAGAGCGATCAAAGGATCTTTCCCGATCGTTGGTAAGGATCAGTTTGCTGAGATTATTGTTTCCGATGGTTCTCCACAAGTTATCAGGAAAGCTGCGGAATTGTTTTCCGATGATGTATGGCGTGTTACTGGGAAAAGACTCGACATCAAAGGTGCTGTGTCATCCAAGACATTCCCTATAATCGTAGGCGCACTTGGCGAATCTCCGGTGATTGACAAACTTGCAAAAGCGGGAAAAATCAATACTAAGGATATTGTTGGCAGATGGGAGAAATACGGTATATCCGTAGTCAGTGATCCTGTGAATGGCATATCGCAGGCGTTAGTGGTGTATGGCAGCGACAGAAGGGGCACTGCATATGGTCTTATGGAACTCTCCGGCAGTATCGGGGTCTCTCCTTGGTATTGGTGGGCGGATGTGCCGGTCAGAAGGCGTGAGTGTCTTTATATCAAGGCAGATGTTGTCTCGAAGCAGCCGTCAGTGAGATATCGTGGTATTTTCATCAATGATGAAGACTGGGGCATGAAGCCCTGGGCAAGCGACAATTATGAAAAAGAACTTGGTGATATCGGTCCGAAAACCTATGCTAAGGTATGTGAACTGATTCTACGTCTTAAAGGCAATATGCTTGCACCGGCCATGCATTCATGTTCCGGGGCCTTTTATTCACATCCTGAGAGTAAACTTGTGGCTGATTCTTTCGGAATTGTTATAACAACCTCTCACTGTGAGCCGTTACTCATCAACAATGCTGCAAAAAGCGAGTGGGACGTTAAAAAGGATGGAGACTGGAACTATCTGACAAACAAAGACGCTATTGTAAAAAAGTGGGATGAACGGCTTGCGGAAGCATCCTGCTTTGAGAACATATACACAACCGCAATGAGAGGACTCCATGACGCCGGATTGCGTGGTGATATTCCTATGGAAAAGAAAGTCCCTCTTATAGAAAGGGTCATTTCTGATCAACGTATGCTTCTGGAGAAACACAAAGGAGTTAAGGCTGAGGAGATACCACAGATATTTGTTCCGTATAAGGAGACTATGGATATCTATGAAAATGGCCTGAAGGTACCGGAAGATATTACGCTCGTATGGGTAGACGACAACTATGGCTATATGAAACGCGTGAGTGATCCGTCTGAGAGGAAAAGAGAAGGTGGTGCCGGAGTGTATTATCATCTCTCATATCTTGGAGCGCCACATGATTATCTCTGGCTGAACACGACTCCTCCTGTTCTGATGTATGAGGAATTGAAAAAAGCGTACGATACGGGGGCGGATAGATATTGGCTCCTGAATGTAGGCGATATCAAACCCATGGAATTGGGAATGACTACATTTTTTGACATGGCATGGGATCTTGATTCTTTCAATATTGACAATGTCAATAGCCATCAGTCATCGATGCTATCTGAAATATTCGGAGAGAAATACCGTGAGGATTTCCAGGAAATACTTGATAGGTATTATCAGTTGGCGTGGAGCCGGAAACCTGAGTTTATGGGTTGGGAACGTGAATGGGATAAACCCGAGTATACAGGATTAAAAGATACAGAATATTCTTTTGAAAATTATAACGAAGCGCAAAGGCGGATTGCCGGATACAAACGTATATCTGATCTTGTATCCTCGATTTCTTCTGAGATAGATCCGACACTTAATCCGGCGTTTTTCGAGCTGATTGAGTATCCTGTGAAAGGAGCGACTCAGATGAATCGTAAGTTTCTGATGGCTCAACTGAATCATGAGATGCATAAAAAGGGAAAGATTTCTCAGGCTAATTGGGCAGCCAATCAGTCTCAATCGGCCTATGACAGTATTAATACATTGAATACCATATATAATGGACAACTGAACTGGAAATGGAACGGAATGATGAAGCTTGCCCCAGGATGGTGCGCGCAATATCAGAAGATGCCTGATGTATTTCGTTCAGCGTCTGGAGGTGAGACTGCTGTCGATATCTCATACGATGCGAGAAAGGATTCCCTGGAAAAATGTCATGTTGTTGATTTGCGTAAATATAGCTATATCAATGGTGGCGGACGACAGGATATCCGGTTGGTTGACGGTATCGGATATGACTGGCATGTCATACAGCTTGGCGATCCTGTTGATGAACCCGAGGATCCTTCAGATATTAATGGTCCGAGAATAGAGTATGAGATTCCTGAAATAGATAGTGAGTCAGTAGAGATTACTCTCTATACAGTTCCTTTTTTCCCACTTTATAAAGGACGTGGCACTAAAATCGGTATTTCGGTTGACGGAAGTCAACCTACGATCTATGATAACGACTTCAAAGAATATTCTTTGGAATGGAAAGATCAGGTTCTTAAGAACAGTGACGAGGTTAAGTTCAGGTTTAATATCGACAAGTCTTTAAGAAAGCATAAACTTTCATTTATCTGCGGCGATCCGGGCATGATGATTCAGAAAGTCGTAGTTGATTGGGGCGGCCTCAAGCCTTCTTACATAGGCCCCGTGTCAATTAAATAAGAATGCTCTACAGTATAATCCCTTACCACTCACCCATAACATGCGAAGCCTGTTTGTCGAAGGTGAGACAGTGAATACCGAATAAATCCTAATCACAAAGATGTTTCCTTCCGCACCTCCGGGAGCGTAAGAACTCCCGAGGGAGTTCTGCAACACCCTCTAAAGAAAACAGAAAGTAAGGGTCATGGAGGAGAACTGCCGGGATCGACAGTTCTCCTCCATGACCCTTTTTTCTTTTATGTGACTTCCTTCTCGATATGCTGTGGTAAAAGTGAGATAGCTGAAATTAAAAAATATTTTTGAAATTTTTGCTTCGGTTTTGCAGGTTGATGGATTTTTCGTAATTTTGCAGTCCGTTATGACATACGGATTTGACAACGAAAAGTATCTTAAGATACAGTCCGAACACATCAAGGAGCGAATAGCGAAGTTCGGCAACAAACTCTATCTTGAACTTGGTGGTAAACTCTTCGACGACCATCATGCAAGCCGTGTTCTACCCGGTTTTCAGCCTGACAGTAAGCTGAGAATGTTCGGGCAACTAAAGGATCAGGCAGAAATTGTGATCGTCATCAGTGCCGTCGACATTGAGAAGAACAAAGTCAGGAACGATCTGGGAATCACTTACGACATGGACGTACTTCGCCTGCGCGAGGAATTCATGAAAAGGGGATTTTTCGTTGGTTCTGTTTGCATCACTCACTACAACGGACAACATAGCGCGGATGCTTTCCGCGGTAAGCTCGAGAGGATGGGTATAAAGGTTTATTACCATTATATCATCGAGGGCTATCCCACGAATGTGGAACTTATCGCATCCGATGACGGATTTGGACACAATGACTATATCGAGACCTCACGCCCTCTCGTGATTGTCACGGCTCCCGGACCCGGAAGTGGCAAGATGGCCGTGTGCCTAAGTCAGCTTTACAACGAGCACAAAAGGGGAGTGGAGGCCGGATATTCCAAGTTTGAGACATTCCCCGTTTGGAGTCTGCCCCTCAAGCATCCTGTGAATATAGCCTATGAAGCGGCTACCGCTGATCTCAACGACGTGAACATGATAGATCCGTTTCATCTGGAGGCTTACGGCAAGACTGCCATAAATTATAACCGCGATATAGAGATCTTCCCGGTCCTGAATACTCTCTTCGAGGGTATATATGGTGAAAATCCGTATAAGTCTCCTACCGATATGGGAGTGAATATGGTCGGATTCTGTATCAGCGATGACGAGGTGTGCTGCAATGCTTCGAAGAATGAGATCATCCGCCGCTTCTTTACAGCTCTCAACAAGATGGCGAAAGGGGAGGGCAATGATGCCGAGGTCAACAAGATCTCCTTGCTTTTCAAACAGGCTAAGATAGGTCTTTCTTTCCGCAAATGTGTCCAGGCGGCACGCGAGCGCTCAGAGGCGGAACAAAAACCTTGCTCAGCGATTGAACTCTCAGACGGGACCATCATAACCGCCGGCACCACGGAGCTGCTCGGTCCAAGCTCGGCTCTTATCCTCAATTCCCTGAAACATTTGGCAGGTATTGACCATGATGTTAAACTGATTCCCCAGGAGATGATAGAGCCGATACAACACACCAAACTCACTTATCTGCGTGGTCACAATCCACGACTTCATTCCGACGAGGTGCTTGTGGCTTTATCCGTGCTCAGCACTCATGATCCGTTATGCCGCAAGGCTCTTGAGATGCTTCCTCAGCTCAACGGATGCCAGATGCATTCCACTGTCATGCTTGGCGAAGTAGACCACAAGATTTTCAATAAGCTGGGGATCGGCTTGACGTGTGATCCCACGAAGAAATCTTGAGAATCTCCGGATATGATTTTATGATTTGAAATAATACCAAGTATAATCAATAAAATGGCGCTCCATAGCGAGCGCCATTTTATTATCTTGTTGATCACTGTCTACATAGACAGTAATTCATAAAATTTCATATTGTCGTCGGTTTAACGGTTGCCCCCGGTTTTAGTAAAAATAAGAAGAGACATCCCATACGCTCTTATATATCTACATGCCTTCGATATCGAGAAGCATCCATCTGCCGTAGAGCAGCCCTTCGAGGATATTCTCCATTGTAAGATTCCAGCTCACAAATCCCTGTATGCGGCCATCTGGAGTGCGATATTTGAAATTTGACGGTGCAAGCGGTTCCCCGGTCTCGGCATCATACGTCTCGTGCATAGTGCCATAATCGTCAAGATCCTTTGCCATCAGTCCTCCTACCTTATCTGCCATCCATGCTATTGCCCCGTCGAAGCCGTAATGATGCAATCCTATGGAATAGATGTAGCTGCAGATTCCCCATACCGGCCCCTGCCAGTTTGAGAATGGTATGATGATATTTCTGTTGTTGTAATCAACGTCGGAAGCAGACAGACTTCTGAATCCATGAGGCGCCATCATTGACTTTTCATCAAGCATATACCGCTTGATCATTCGTCGTCCCTTGTCTTCAGGTGCCATTCTGTACATAAGCGGCACGAAGGTTGAGTACCCGATGCGGCGGTATTGCTTGCGTGTGTCTCTATCGACATTATAGTAACATTCGTCATCCTCATTCCAGAGATACTTGTCAAGGGCTGTTTTGATTCCTTTCGCCTCCTCCCTCAGACGTGAAGCGTCATCATTTTTACCAAGCTTCTCCGCAATGGCGGCCTGGGCAAGGAGTTCTCCATACTGGAAAGCTGAGGCATCTGTTGAAAGGAAAGTGCGTGAGTCATCCTTGAAGTAATTCAAAGCCGGATTGTTGTCGGCTCCGCTCTGCATCGCTATCTCCCAATAATAAAGGCCGGATATGGAGTCGCGTTGGGTCTTCCGTCTGTAATCGATCACTTTCTCCAGACGTTCGTAGACAGGACGGATCCATTCCCAGTCGCCGGTCGCCTTGGAATAGTGGTACGCACCCTGCGAGAGAAAAGGTTTCATGGCAAATTTACCGCTGTATGCCTGTCGCGGGCCGTCCTTGGTCATGCACCCCGCAACATATCCGTCTTCGTCGATACCCTGGGAAAAGGTCAATACCCAGTTTTTCATATATTCCGGCTTCCCTTTACTTATGAAATGGTTCGCCATGAAGAAAGCATCCCAGTCCCACAGCTGCGAATAAAAGCCTGCCGGTATAAGATAGGGATATTTAATAAATCCGGCCGGTTCTTTCACTACCTGACTGCGTAGGTCGACGAAGCCTGTCGCAATGCGCTTGTGAAGACCCTCCAGGTGCGATCTGTCGACATCAGGGATATCCTTATGGGCCGAAGCGATAGCTGTTGTCATTGCCATGATGATGATGATTAGTTTTTTCATGATAAAAACAGATGATTAGTTGACGGCACACCGGCAATTGCATCAGCAATGAACCGTAGCATTATTGTGGCAAAGATACGAAATATTTTTAACAGAACATCATCTTATCCGGCATTTTCGTGATTTGACGTTTTAAAAACTACAGAATATCCTTTCTTGTCAAGATTCGGGTAATGGGCTCTTACCCAAATAATATGATATAAATATCAAATATAAACTTGACGTGCAGGCATAATACTTTGAGCAAAGATAATTCTAAATTTTTACATTTGTGTAAAACATTTTTTGTAACTTTGCGCTGTCATTATAAACTCAAGTAATTATGAGCGAAGTAGAACTCCTCTTAGTCAACAGCAGCGATAGCTGCACTATGTACAAAATTCAGTTCCTCTCTGATGACATGAGCGAATTTGAAAAGTTCGTTGCTAAGTTCAGAAAGGACGCGGAATTGAACCCCGACTTTCAGGCAATAATGAGATTTGTTGAACAGATTCTCTCCAATGGCGCTCTGGAGCGGTACTTCCGCAGGGAGGGTAAGATGAATGACTCGGTTGTTGCATTACCGGTTTTGAAATCAAAACTTCGCCTGTATTGCCTTCGGCTTACCGATAAAATTCTGATCCTCGGCAGTGGCGATGTAAAGAATAGCCGAACATACGAGGAAAATGATACATTACAGGGGTATGTCATGGACTTGCAGAAATTCGTACGTCTGCTCAAACAGGAATTGCGTTCCGGCAATGTAGAGATAACAGAAAAGGAGATTATAACCGATAAATTTTTTGACTTATGAGAACCGCCAACATTTCATTACAGGAAATCTTCAATGAGATTCCTCTGGAGAAGCGGGAGGAAACACGGCTTTCTTTTGCCATCTCTAATAGACTTGACGCTCTTATGCGTGAAAAAGGACTGAATAAAAAGCAGTTTGCCGAAGCCCTCGGTAAACGGCCCAACGAGATAACGCGTTGGCTGAGTGGCGAGCATAATTTCACAATCGCGACTCTCGCCATGCTTTCCTCGTTCTTTGGACAGCCGATTATCAGAGTGGGTTGATGTCTTGTTTCGTAAAGGCGTAATCAGTTGTAATATGTCTTCGCAGTTCAACGCATTTGAAGATGCTCTCGATTTCTCTTTCTGGAGGGAGTTATGCGAGAAGCATGGCACGCTGCGCCATTTTCGGCGCGGTGAGTATTTCGCACGCACGGGCGAAGTTCTCAAAAATGCCGGATGGATTGTGTCAGGCGGTTTCAAGCACTCGCTGATTGACAATTCCGGCAATGCAAAAACCGTAGGTTTTGTGTTCGTAGGCTCGGTTCTCGCCAACTATATCAGTTCGATGCACGGCAAGAAGATTCCTACCGACATAATAGCCCTTGAGGATTCGGATGTTCTTGTAATACCTGCCTCGCTTATTCGTGAGAGGTTGATGCTTGATCCAACACTCTATATCAAGTTCCTGGATGCCTTGTTTGAGCAGGCATACGGACAGGTGCTCAACAGCTACCGTTCCACCCCCGAGCAACGCTACCGACAGTTACTATCACGTTATCCACGACTTTTTGATCTGGTCTCACTCGGAGAGATAGCCACTTACCTCAATATCTCCCGCCGTCAGCTCCATCGCTTCCGCGAATCCATAGCTGCCAATACCCCAGACGAGGAAAAATCGGCTGATTAAAGCTCAAAAAGGCTATTTTATCGGGCAACTGTGACATTTGTCACAGCTTTTGTCGATTATTCGCTGTAACTTTGCGAGTGGATGATAATAACTTCAAAATCTCAGATATGAAATCAATATGCACGTTCCTTGCCTCAATCTTGGCTTGTGTTCTGACGGTTTCGGCAGAAATCCCCGAAAAGGCGATCCCCTTTATTCTGGATTCTCATGTATATATACAGGGAGTGGTGGCAGATACTATTCCTGTATCGTTAATATATGACACTGGCGCAGACAGATTATATATGGATAAGGACTACATGGACCTGTCCACATTTGGCAAATTGCCCTATAGAAAAGGCAAAGCTAAAATGGGTGGTGCCGGTAATGACGGAGTGCAGACCGTTACCATCATAATAGATACAATTCCACTTCAAATGGGGAACGTCGTTTACAAAGAGCATATCACTCCGATTATAAATCTGCGAGAGATTTTAGGACGTCATACTGACGGAATGATTGGTAATAACGCGGTGTTTAATCGACCATTATTGGTGAACTACACTGATGGATATTTACTTTCTCTCGACAGCCTTAACGCCTCGATGCTTGAAGGATATACAAAACTTCCCGCTCACTTTAACGACAATAGAATTGATATTGAATGTGAGTTGAAAATCGACTCTGTTCAAAGTGTAAAAGGAACTTTTAGACTTGACTTGGGTTGTGGCAGTACAATAATACTTACTAATGCAGCGAGAAAAGGACTTGATTTGACAGGTAAACCGCAAGCACAATGTTATTATTCAAACATGGGCGTAGGTGGAGACGGCACAGACGTTAATTTCAGAGCAGATTCATTTAAGTTTCTTGACGAACTGTATAATGTGGTAGTGTCAGCATCATATAATACCGAAGGAGCATTATCCGACAGATCGCATCTTGGAATAATCGGTAATGAAATATTATGTCATTATGATTTAATAATCGATGCTCCCAACAATACAGTTTATGCCCGCAGGAATGGCAATGACGACAATTCTTATCAAAAAAGTTCCAAGATACACATGGGGTATCTTGATAGAACTGATATTACAGACGGTTGGATTGTGAGCAGTATGTATGATGGTGGCATCGCGCAAAAGGCCGGTTTTGAGATCGGGGATATTATTCTGTCAATCAATGGGAGACCAGTTAAAGATATAACTTGGGAAGAACAGCGTAAGGGGCTTGGCTTAAAAGGTCGCACCTCTTACAAAGTCAAGAAAAAGAACGGAGAGATTGTAATCTATATACTTGATATCGACAAGGAGATTATTTAGTAACCGAGTAACGCATGATGCTAAGATTAAATGAGATCACAGTTTTTTAGACTGAAAAATCAATGACTCGGAAATAATGGCACCGACTGTCAACTGCCGTATCGAGAGCGGAAGTTTCACAATAGAAATCCCTGACCAGGATTTAATAATCGATAATTATAGGCTCTATTTAATAGATTAGATACTCGTTGGTTGAATTAAATTTCTAATTATTTACAAATGAAAAAGTTGCACAAATTGCAGATTTTTAGTAAATTAGT
>PPYF01384887.1_pt1 | contig 99419 bp, 66 predicted proteins | sample 1559871 | NCBI WGS metagenome assembly PPYF01 (sample SAMN08240021, study PRJNA423297) | Human gut metagenome, whole genome shotgun sequencing project.
TAGATTAATAATAACTTACTTCAATATTGCTAACTTCAATGGTTCCCTCATAACTATTTATAGACCAGCAGTTCTTCTGCATACCATAAATACGATTTGTATAGGCTACATTATCATTGATATAAACAACACAAACAGAATTGTCTGTATAAACAGTTACATGATATTCATTATCGGCAGGAGTGTTAAACAAATATCCGTCAATTCCAGGCACAAACCCCATACCTTCTTCTCCCTGTTCTTCAAAGTTCAGTTTTTTCTTGTTACCGTTATCTTCCGGATTAACAATAATAGAATAATATTTCTTCGAATCAATGCCACGGGCAAGAGAGAAACCAAACTTATCTGTTTTATCAGTAGCTTTTACTGTAAAGGATATCTTATTGGCAACGTTCAGACGATTGAATAAAACGAAAGAATTTCCAGTCAATACATACTTACCTCCATTTTCACTTACACCGTTATCACTTTTAGCCATAACCTTCAACGATGAAACTGAAGTAAATTTATTATCAATACCTTCTATACTACCCAATGACAAAGTACCGTCTTCATGCTGGATGATACGATGAGCAACCAAATTTCCAGCCCATTGAGGTTCATTCGGATCAGCTCCTACAGCTGTATTGTTATTGCCTTCACGAGTCGGACACCAGCCCCAGATATAACGATTAGTACCATCCGAAGCTGTTTTTCCTGCATAGAAAGCGCGAGAATCCAAAATACCTTCATGACCATCAGGCCATATACCGGCGTCATTAGCTGTACATGCCTTCAGCTCATCCAGTGTACGTCCTTTAAAATATTGGACTTTACGGATTGCTACATGCTTTTCTGAATAAATCAAATACCACCAGTCACCCATCTTAAAGACATCCGGACATTCATAGAAGCGGTCCCACATCATAGACATGAATATACCGTTATGCTCCCAAGACTTCAAATCGGAAGATACAAATTCAGCCAAAACACCTTTTGTTCCCTGCATAGTAGAAACAATCATACGATAAACACCATCATCTCCTTTAAAGACAAACGGATCGCGGAAATCTTTTACACTATATCCATAATCATTTCCCTGCAAGTAAAAAGTCTTACTCTTCGTCCACGTCTTAAAATCAGAAGAAGTTGCCATCATTACCACTTCCTGATTGGCTGTATGACCTGTATAAAATGTATAATATAATTTTTCTGCTTCATTATATATAGTACAACCAGTTCCTATCGCAGCGTCAGCCTCCGATGCATTACCGGTAGAAATCACTTCTCCCAAAGACTGGTATGAATCTACATTTTTTGTACTTACTCCCCAAATAGGATGATATGTTGCCTCTTGATTTGGACGAAACTCCTGTAAATACAAAATCTTAAAATTCTGTTCTACTGGATCATAAAACGGCATCGGATCGCCTACATAACCCACATATGGTCTGTAATAAGTAGTAAACTGTTCGTCAGTTGAAGAGAAATATGTTGCAGTACCGTCCCAATTTTTTTGTGTTAATACCGGATCATCATTATCATTGCAACTACATAATGACATGAACGCAGCTAAAGCTAAAGAATATATCATTGTTTTCATAAATTACATTGTTTAGTTAACGTTGTCCGATAAAAACTCTGCACTTTACCGGACAACTATTTTTAAATATTTATTTAGACTTGCTTGTTAAATAATTAATAGCATTCTGAGTAACTTTTGCAACATTTCCATGATACTGATCTGCAGAAGAATCCATACCATGAGCATACCAGTCATAACATCCAGAACCAATGCAAAGTACTCCACCAACAGTTTCGTTTGCAGGATATTCCCATACAACAACAGAGCCATCACCTCCATATCCTAAACTAGTAGCACCATGATTTGTTTCCCAAGCATTCAAGGTGTCATATCCACCCCAGTTGGAACCAATGTGCCATTGAGCAGTACTGTTTGTTATTACATAACCAGCATCACACATATAAATACCATCCTTGCCATCAATTGTAGAAACAACCCCCTGATAAAGTGGATGATCTTCATGATTAGTCACAAAGAAGCTCCATGGACCTCCAGTAATTTCACCACTTTCTTCTGAATTTCCCCAACAGTTATTAGGGATATTGCCATCTTTCGTAATACCCAATTTAGCTGCATAGAATGTAGCAAAACGAGTCAGCAACAAACTACCTCCATTTTCATAAAACTCTTTCACCTTTGATAAAGCCTGTACAGCACTCGGAGCAGCAGCTTCAAATTTAGTCATTGAATCAATGCCACCATCAATATGCAGATGCCACCACATTACCTTACAATCCTTCAGATCAACTCTTCCTGTACGAACATCATCAAATGATAAATACTGCGCATTTGGAATATACTTCAACATCCATTTTGCTGCTTCCTGTTCTTCAAGATTCAACTCATCTATTGAAGAAGCCAAACCGACATATACTGCACTAGGAGAATCAGACTGAACAACATTTACAGTATAAACAGTAGTTGCACTCTGATAAGTAACTGTAAATTCAACTGGATTAGTGAAGTCTACGGCTTGTCCTGAAGCTGGAGAAACCGTTGCCCCAGGAGTTGTTTCAATCGTAGGAATCAAAGATTTTATATCAACAGTTGTCGGGATTCGTACCAAGATTGAAGAATTCTCTTCATCAATAATACCGATATAATCATTGTTCAATTTGAAAGATATAATTTTAGCTTCATCATGTTTAACTGTAACAGTATAATCCAAGAAAGCATCACCACTAGTTACCTTAATTGTCTGAGGGAAAGAAAAATTTACAATATCTCCAACTTTCATTGAAGCTTCAGCGCCTTCGGAAACTTCAATTGCCGTTACCTTCATAGCATCTGTATCATAACCGACAGGCACTCCAACTACAACAGTTTTAGTCGAATTATCAATGATTCCCTGATATTCTTCAAGTTGCAATGAATTCAGCCAAGTTTGCCCGTCCAACTGAAGATCTGACGTATTATCATCATCACACCCTGCAATAAAAGCCAAAGAGAGAAGGATGAAGAAAACTTTATTAATATATTTTATTGCATTCATAATATTCATTTACCAAGATTTACAATTTAATTACCAGCCGCCACAATTCTGTGTATAATTACCATTGCTAGCACTTATCTGTGCAAATGGTATCGGCAAGTACTCATTTTTATTTTTAGTAAACGAAGCATTAGAGTAAATAGCACAATTGTCAGCTTCTTCTGCATAATATTTATTCAGAACCTGATCAGCTTCACCCCAACGAACCAAATCAAAGAAACGGTCACTTTCCATAGCTAACTCCACACGACGCTCAAATTTCAACATCTTCATAGCCTCATCCTTGGTGTAAGTTCCTGTATAAGGCTTCACATAGAAAGTAACGCCATAAGCAGTAGGATAATCAGCAATCATAGTAGTACTTTGGCTAGCACGATTACGAACTTCATTAATCAAACTAATTGCTTCATTTAGACGACCATCATTCAATTGAATCAAGGCCTCGGCACGCATTAATAAAACATCCGAATAACGCAAAACAATATGATTCATAGGACTACCCCACCAACCTCCTTTTATTAAATAATCCCCATCAGGATCTACATTATGCTTCAATGTTACATAATAACCATAAAGACCATTGCTACGACTCCAGGTAGAAGATTTATCCATCATATAATTCTTATTAAACTCATAGGGAAATCCAGGCATACCTACAGTCAAAAACAGACGAGGGTCTACATTATCAGTTGCAATATTATAATCACTATTATTAAAGGTATCAAACAACGGATGTCCATCCATATCAGTTCTAAAGGCATTCACCAAGTTCTGACTTGGTTTATAAAAGTCACAACCACCATCTGTCACTCCTGGAATATTAGGAACAATCAATCCAAACGACCAGTTACAATTACCATTGTTTGTTCCGTCGTTCATAGAATATTGCATAGCCCACAATGACTCACATCCATTTTCATACTGAGGTTCCGGACGGAAATTATTATGGAAATCCGACTCTAAATCGTATCCGCCAGCAGACATAATAGACTTTTCAGTATACTGAACTACTTTTGCTAAATCTTCAGTATTAATGCTTGTTACTTCATTATTTTCAGGATTATCCTGACGATAAGCCTTATACAAATAAGTCTTTGCCAAATAAGCTGCGGCTGCGGCTCTAGTTGGACGTCCTTTATCAGCTTGTGTATCTGGCAGATTGTCATAAGCGAACTGAAAATCATTTGCTATCTGCTGCCAACTTTCATCATTTGTATAAGTTGTATTAGAAAGATTGTTATATTCTTCGGGAGTAAGATTTTCATCATTTGCCAAAACAATGTGCTTATACAACTGCTTCAGCAAGAAGTGCCCATGTCCACGTAAGAATTTCATCTCAGCGATTCGTTGCTGCTTTAATGGATAAGTACTCTCATCAAGCTGATTCAGCAACTGTAAAGCTGTATTAGCACGAGAAATGCAATTATACAAACGCTGCCACATATCACTGATATTCCATGCAGTAGTCATAACGCCCTGTGAAATTTCCAAAGCATGAAAAACATCACCATCTTCAGTTCCGTTTCCACCTTTATAGGCATCATCCGAACGCACATCATAATTCCACATAGAAAACGATGAGTTAATATCTTCTGCAGAAATCCACACCGCATAAGCAGAAATCACCAGATTATCTACATAAGCGGGATTCTGTAACTGTTCATTATCAATAGTTCCTTGTGGCACTTGATCTTCCAGAAAGTTAGAACATCCAGAGCAAGCCAACGTAAAACCTAAAACTGTCGCATATAATAAATTTCTCATAATTTTCGTTTTAATAGTTTTCCAAATTAAAAGCTGACATTAATACCAAAAGTTAAGTTCAAAGGAATCGGATAACCATAATTTGGATTTTCCGGATCAACTCCTGTAAATTCCTTACTCTTAATAGTAAGCAAATTCTGTGCACTCAAATAAAGGCGTAAACGTTCCATTTTCATCTTCTTCGCAAAATTCTGAGGAACATTGTAACCAATCTGAAGATTACGCAATTTCAAGAATGAACCATTTTCTACAAAATAGGTAGATACACGTTTTTCATTATTGACATCATCACGCGACAGTGCAGGAATATCCGAGTCTGGATTAGTCGGACTCCAAGCATCAAGCACTCGTTTTCCTTTATTTAAAAAGCCAATATTCAGTCCGCTCCACAAGTCTGTTTCCTTTTTTAAGTCACTAATTACGTCAACTCCCTGTACGCCTTGCCAGAACATAGTCAGGTCAAAGTTCTTATACTCCAAATAGAGATTCAATCCATAGCTGAATGCAGGTGTCGGGTCATAAATCCACTGCTGATCTTTTTCATTGATAACACCATTACCATCTAAATCACGCCAGCGAATACGTCCCAATCCAGCACCTTCTTGAGTTGCGTGATTATCAATTTCAGCCTGTGACTTGAAGATACCATCTGCCACATATCCTACCTGTGCACCATTTGGATGCCCAATTACACTTTCTACCCCATTACCACCAAATGTACCGTTAGCTGCTACCGTAGCAGGAAGTGCTGTAATCTTATTACGATAAGCAGAAATATTACCATTCAAATCGTATTTCAATCCAAATGCAGTCGTATTACGATAACCTAGATTCAACTCGAAACCTTTGTTTTCCATTTCTCCGGCATTAATCCATTGAGTACTACCTTCACCCATAGCTGCAATACCTGCCATTTGAACAAGAATATCTGTTGTTTTCTTATAAAACCAATCAAACGATCCATATAAAGTCTGATTAAACAAAGAGAAATCAAAACCTAAGTTTGTCTGAGTGGTAGTTTCCCATTTGATATCATCGTTTCCAATCTGATTGCGTTTAAACCCAGATTGAAGAATACTTCCTCCATTTGTACCAGCAATATCATAAGAAGTTCCGTAGCTCTGTCCTCCAGACTCAGTTACACCATAATTAGGAACATAAATAGTGTAACGAGCTATATTTGAAATTTCCTGATTACCTGTCTGTCCCCATGAAGCACGAATTTTCAAATCATCCAACCAAGTGAACTCCTTCATGAATTTTTCATTGCTAATACGCCATCCCAAAGAAACAGATGGGAATGTAGCATAACGATTATTTTTACCAAAACGAGAAGAACCGTCACGACGAACAGTCAAAGAGAACAAATATTTATCATCGTAGGTATAGTTTAATTTACCAAAGAAAGAAACCAGTGAATACCCTTCACCCGATCCATAAGCCTGAGCTGTTCCTGTACCTGCATCTGGCCACATATAATCAGGATTTAATATACTATAATCCTCCTTATAGCCAGAGAACCAACTATCATCTTCACGATTCAATTCCACACCAGCCATCACATCGCCACGATGTTTACCAACTTCCAAATTATAAGTAGCAACAGCATTCCACATCCATTTTGTCCAATGTTCTTGTTTTGCTTCTACAGCATTTTTATCATTTGCAACATTTCCTTCTGTAATAGGATAAGTAAAAATACGTTGTTGCTTTTGAGAATAATCCAAACCAAATGTAGAACGGATATTAAAACCTTTAAACGGATTTAAATTAATATATGCATCTCCAAACATACGCCAATAAGTATAGCGATTGTCCGAATTTCTTTCTAAACGAGCTACCGGGTTCTCGCGGTCAGGATAGCCTCCTACAGGACCCGCATAATTACCGTTAATATCATAAACCGGTAGAGATGGGTTGAATTGCAATACATTTTGCAAGAATCCTTCCGGAGCCTGAACTTCAGAAGTCCGATTCAAAGTAAAATGTTCACCAACAGTCAGAATTTTACCAATTAAATTATAATCAGAATTTATACGAGCAGAGAATCGCTCAAAATCAGTATCTTTAATAACACCCAGATTCTTATAATATCCAAGAGAAAAGAAAGAAGATCCTTTTTCCGATCCATTGCTTACAGATACATTATATAGCTGAATAACACCTGTACGAGTCGTTTCATCAAACCAATCTGTATCTGCAGACGGAACAGTGTTATTAGAGTCAAGAAAACGAGACATACTAATACCGTTCAATTTTGGATAGCCATTACTATCGTACCCCCAATCATATTTATATCCCAAGGGATTAGTATTTGGATCCTGACCACCATTTACATAAGCCTGCCACATTGCCTGACCATATTCTTTTGCATTCAGCACTTCCATTTTATTATTATACATAGAAGCAGATACCGATGCATCAAAATTTATCTTCAACTGGCCTTCTTTTCCTTTTTTAGTTGTAATGATAATAACACCATTAGCAGCACGAGAACCATAAATAGAAGCAGAAGCAGCATCCTTTAAAACTTGAATTGATTCTATATCATTACCATTCAATTCGTGCATTCCACCTTTAGTAGGTACACCATCAATAATATAAAGAGGGTCGTTGTTATTTAATGTACCAATACCACGAATACGAATTGTTGTCGAACCACTTGGATTACCATCTGCCGTAATATTCATACCTGGAACACGGCCCTGTAAAGCTTTCATCGGATTATTTTCATTCTGCTTAGATAAATCATCCATACTAACAACAGATACAGCACCTGTTAAATCTGCTTTACGCTGAGTTGTATAACCTGTTACAACCACCTCATCCAAAACTTCCGTATCTTCTACCAACACAATGTTTAGTACATTTTGAGCTTTTACAACCTGAGTTTTAAAACCAACATAAGAGATCGTAATTTCAGCATCAGCCTGTACTGTTAAAGAAAATTTTCCATCAAAATCAGTAATTGTACCATTAGTTGTACCTTTTTCCAATATAGTTGCCCCAATTACAGGCAGACCATCAGACTTTGAAATCACAGTTCCCGATATCTGCAAACTTTGCGCCTGCATTACCGAACATACCATCATGAACAAGATGGTCAATAGAAATGTTCTTTTTATGTTTTCCATCTACGCACTAAAATTAAGTTTAACATTAATAATTACTTATCATCCGTTTTTAAACGGTGTTGCAAATGTACATGCCATTACATTTGGAAGGCATAAAAAATGTTTCATCCTCTTGCAAATCTATTACATGAAACAGATTTGCAAGAGAATGAAACATTTTTATCAGCAGTGTTAATCTGCTATATATTATAACAATATATACTTTATTCTTTCATTTCTTTTATCAAAAACATTCTTTTCGGGTCTTACAGGTGGAAATAAGATATATACCAAGTAAAATAAGAGGAACACTGAGCCACTGACCGATATTAAGCGTCATATTTACCTCTTCTGCTACCTGAGGATTTTTCATAAATTCCAGTCCAAATCGTGCACCAAAGAAAATCAAGAGAGAAACTCCAGTTATCAGACCGATTCGCTTTTGAAGGTGAAATTTGTAATACATCAGCCACGAGGTCACTAACGCTATCAAGCAATAAAGCATCTCGTATATCTGAGTAGGATGACAGGCTTGTGCCACTCCATCCCGATTATACAATTCCTGCCATTCACGCGAACGGATAAACTCAAATCCCCAAGGCAAGGTTGTAGGATAGCCAAATATTTCAGAATTCATCAAGTTACCGAAACGAATGCACATACATACCACAGCTACAGCAGGAATCATACGGTCGAACAACCACCACACGCTTTTCTTTGTCACCTTCTTAGAATACCAAATCAACGCCAATATCAGTGCAAAGACCCCTCCATGGCTGGCCAGTCCACCTTTCCAAATCTTTAAAATTTCCATTGGATGTGCACCGTAATAATCCCATTCATAAAACAGGCAATGTCCCAAACGAGCACCAATAACACTACTTACAATGCAATATATAAAAAGTTTATCCGCCCAGTTATCCGGATACTTCTCTCTTTTAAACAGACGAGACATAAATTCATAGGCAAAGATAAAACCAAGTCCCCACATCAATCCATACCAACGGATTTCCAATGAGCCTATATGCACCAATACAGGATCAACATCCCAAACTATACTTCCTAACATGATTTTAATTTGTTTTATAATGTATTTATTCGAGACACAAAGAAAAGAAAAAAAGCAGACTTAGCACGATTATTCACTTACAAAATACAGAAAATTTCGCTATTGGAGCATTACTGGAATGTAAAGCAGGAATACTTACCCTAAAAGGGCACAAACAGAAAGCAACTTCTTTTCAGCTCCGAGATTTCATTTTTACAATCTCACACAAAAAAGTCCTGACCGGTATCTTTTTGTTTCCCTTTATCAATTTTCGCTAACTTCATCTTCTTCTATTTTGCATAGAAAAAAAACAGAAATATCCTCAAAAATAGTCCAATACATGCTATACAACACCTTTCCAAGGGTCGATTAAAGGGAATACACGACCTGTATAATAAACCAACGGTACTTGTAACGATGGCTTTCGTTACTTGAAACAGCAGCTTACGCAACTAATAACATCAGCCAACGCAACCAGTCGGAATAATTTAGTCGACCTATAAAGCGTTTTCCAAGAAAATTCACCTCTTGTCTTCACTTTTCCACCTATTTTTTACATCTTCTTTTAAATAACAAAAAACGCATTAAACAAGAGATAGTACAACAATAAACCAAGAAACTAAAACCAAGAACAACATAATTATATAAAAGCGTGCTGTTTAAAAGATTTATGATTTCACAAAACGGCTAAAAACAGCCATATTTTTCAGGAAATCTTAATCTGGGTTCAAATAACGCATTCTAGAAGCCTCTAAATTGACAAAATGATACTTTACCCAAAACGTTTTCAGCGATAATTAAGAATCTGACAATTTGCAAAGCAGATAACATCTTAAAAATGCCCTCTGTTTTCTCTATTCACAAACAATATATCAAAAAAAACGGCTTCAAAGCAAAATCACCTTGAAGCCGCCAGATTATTACAAGATTTTATGATCAGAATCTATAACCTACAGAGATAGAGAATGCCATGTTTTTAGTAGACAGTTCTTCACCCCAAACTTTATCATTCAAAGGATTGATAAATCCATTCTGTCCTGTAAGGTTTACCAAGTAATGTTCACCTACTTCCAAACCGATACCATACTGGATCCCCAAATCAAATCTTTTCATTAAAGCTTCTTCGGCACCATCTTCTTTAGAGAAAAGTTTTACAGAACCACCATCTTCTCCATCAACAGTCATTTTACCTCCTAATCCAACAGCCAAGTAAGGACCTGCATTTACAACGAACTTCATATTTTCTCCTAAAGCAAATTTGTATGCAGCCAAGATAGGAAGTTCTACATAGTTCATTTTAACTTTTACACCCTCATCTTTAGCACCTTTACCAGTAAAGTTCAAACCAGACTGCAAAGACCAATCTTCTGAAAATGCATAGTCCATGCCTACACCTACATTGTAACCGATTTTCATATCACCATCCATGTCACCAGTCAAGTTAGTCATAGACATACCAACTTTAGCATCCCACTTTACCTGAGAAAAACCAGCCAAAGCAAACATACCTAACACTGCTGTCAATAAAAACTTTTTCATACTCTTTTTAATTTAGTTTAGATCCGTCCCTTAGACCTTTATTCATTGTTTTATCGTCGAGTGCAAGGACTATCTTTTATTTCTTTAATAAAAAGCTATAAAAGAAGCACTCTTCGTTTGTATTTTTTAGCAAAGTTATATATTTATTTCACATAAAAAACACTTTAAATTTCAGATTTTACATTATGAGGCAAAAAGCATGACTATTCAATCTAAAACAGTAACTATGTAATCATTTTTTATAACTATACAAAACACTAAAATGGCAGTCTTAAGTCCAAAATCAACCTAAGACTGCCATTTCAAAAAAGTATATAATAAAAGCTATTTATAGTTTTACGGTTTTCTTAACTGCTTTTGATTCATTGTGCAAACGATCCAATGCTGTCACTATATAACGATACTTTGTCTTCCCGTCTTCATAAGGAAGTTTATAAAAGGTATCACGAGTAATTGATACAATATGTGAAGGATCATCCAAGTTTACCTTTTCTTTATTTTCGAAACGATAAACCACATACTGCACAGCTTCATCCATTTCATGCTTTGCTTTCGGAGCAGTCCAGAACAAGATGTAACCGTCTTCTGTCCATACGGGTTTCAACTTCCTGACCTTTCCCGGAGCTTTATCATCTATAAATGGAGACAAAGGAATCAATGCCGGATACTTATGATATTCTTTTACCAACATATCACGATAGTTACCTACATTTTCCACCACCGCTGCAGCATACCACTGGCAACTTCCCTGCACAGTAGGCAAAGAGCGTTGCAAACGATACTTCGCTGGAATCTGACTTTGGTTAGGATTCATAAGATCGGCCTTGGTCACGGTACGGTTTACATCCTGACCGATAAACAATGGACGTGCAGCCGAATGTCGTGCCCACCAGCGAATCAATGTAGCATAATCGGCAGCCGGATGACCAATTTCCCAATAAATCTGAGGAATATTATAATCTACCCATCCATTATTTACCCATAACAGAACATCGGCATACAAATCATCGTAATTCTGCAATCCATTGGTTTTACTACCATTCGGATCGTTCTTCTGGTTACGATAGATACCAAAAGGAGAAATACCGAATTTTACCCAAGGTTTAGCTTCGCGTACGGTTTCATGAATTTCTTTAATCAATACATTCACATTATCACGACGCCAATCGGCCTTATTCAGAAAACCACGTCCATAAGCAGCAAAACTGGCTCTATCAGGAAACTCTTCACCCGGATTAGGATACGGATAGAAATAATCATCCATATGAATGGCATCGATATCGTAGCGAGTTACGATATCACGTACTATCTTACAAATGTATTTACGCGATTCTGGATAACCCGGGTCGAAATACAACTGTCCGCCATAACTCACGAAAAGTTCAGGATATTTATTGTAAGGATGAAGAGGAGACAAAGCACCTGTTCCTTTTGTTTTTGCACGGTAAGGGTTAATCCATGCATGAAGTTCCATGCCACGTTTGTGACACTCTTCTACCATAAACTGTAGCGGATCCCATGCAGGAGAAGGAGCTTTCCCTTGTACTCCTGTCAAAAAACGGCTCCAAGGTTCATATGACGATTTGTACAATGCATCACATTCGGCACGCACCTGAAAAATAATAGCATTAATACCGGCTCCTTTCAGATTGTCGAGCTGGCTGATTAGTGTAGCTTTCATCTTCTCGGTTGGCATACCTTGAAACTGACCATTCACACACTGAATCCATGCTCCACGAAATTCTCGTTTAGGTGCCATAGTCTGGGCTGAAAGAGTTGCCATTCCACATAGCCAGGCTACAATAAGCACTAAAAATGTCTTTATTTTCATATTATTATAAATAGTATACAACAGCCCGCAAAGATAAAGAAAAAAAGTATATCAAGTGCAGCATAAATGACCAAATCGGAAAGAACATCCCAATACACTTCCAAAAACATCCGATACCTAAGAATCACTGCGAATTAAACAGTAATTTGTTATGACTATATGAGCAAAATAGCTACTTTTGTAACAGTATAAAAATGAGAATAGAATAACATAATAATAAACCAAAATAAATAGAACTATGTATCCATTAAAATTTCAGCCAATTTTAAAATCAACCATTTGGGGTGGTGAAAAAATTATTCCGTTCAAACATCTTGACTGCCAGCAGGCACAAGTAGGAGAAAGTTGGGAAATCTCGGATGTACCGGGCGATGAATCAGTAGTAGCCAATGGAGCTGATGCCGGTAAAAACCTGACACAGATGGTAAACGAATATAAAGGAGCATTGGTAGGTGAAGCAAACTATACACGCTTCAACGGTAAATTCCCATTGCTTATCAAATTTATCGATGCACAAGACGACTTGTCTATCCAGGTTCATCCGGACGATGAACTGGCAATGAAACGCCACAACTCTATGGGTAAAACAGAAATGTGGTATGTAATTGACAATGCAAACGGCAAAGCTCATCTTCGCTCTGGTTTAAGCAAACAGATTACTCCGGACGAATATGCAGCAATGATTGCAGACAATACAATCTGTGATGCATTAGCAGACTATGCGGTAAAACCGGGCGATGTATTCTTCTTGCCAGCCGGACGTATCCATAGTATTGGTGCAGGATGTTTTATCGCAGAAATCCAACAGACTTCTAATATTACTTACCGTATCTACGACTTCAACCGTAAAGATAAAAATGGTAATACACGCGAATTGCATACAGAACTTTCAAAAGACGCTATCGACTATTCAGTAGAAAGTGACTATCGTACCAACTATACTCCGAAACAGAATGAACCGGTAGAATTGGTTACTTGTCCGTACTTCACTACTTCTGTATACGACCTGACAGAAAACATGAACATGGATTATAGCGAATTGGATTCTTTCGTTATCTACATCTGTATGGAAGGTGCTTGTACTGTAACAGACAACGAAGGCAATACTGTAGAAATGCAGGCTGGAGAATCTGTATTGTTCCCTGCTACTACAAAAGGACTGGAAGTTGCTCCTAAAGGACAGGTTAAATTCCTGGAAACTTACGTATAAGAATTTATCTTTCCTATTCACTAAAAAAGACGAAGAGTTCTGTATTTTACAGCAGGGCTCTTCGCCTTGTCATAAAAATTGATATCCATGAAGAAATACACATCTTTGTTTTGTACGCTTGCCCTAGGAGCAACAATGTTCAGTTGCTCTTCCGAACAAACACCGCAAGCAATCGATTACACACAATACGTAAATACATTCATCGGAGCAGCCGATAACGGACACACTTTCCCGGGTGCTTGCCGTCCTTTCGGTATGATTCAGACCAGCCCGGTTACAGGGGCTATCGGATGGAGATATTGCTCTGAATATGTATATGAAGATTCACTGATATGGGGATTCACCCAGACTCACCTGAACGGAACCGGATGTATGGACTTGGGTGATATTCTGGTAATGCCGGTTACAGGCAACCGCCAGCGCAACTGGGACGGATACCGTAGTCCTTTCTCTAAAAAAAGCGAAAGTGCTACACCTGGATATTATACCGTAACTTTAGACCAGCCGGGAGTAACAGCCGAACTGACTGCTACCACTCACACTGCATTACACCGTTATACATATCATAAAGCAGATTCTGCCTCTGTACTTATCGACCTTCAGCACGGACCGGCATGGAACGAAAAACAATATCATTCGCAGGTAAGTATATGTGAAACCAATTGGGAAAACGACAGCACCCTGACTGGACACGTAATTAATAAGGTGTGGGTAGATCAGGTATACTACTTTGTAATGCAGTTCAACCGCCCGGTAATCAGCACTGTCAACCTGCCGATGGCTGAAACAGAAAAAGGACAGCGCATCGTAGCTACATTCGATATGAAACCGGAAGACCAGCTGATGATGAAAGTAGCATTGTCTACTACTGGTGTAGAAGGTGCAAAGGCCAATATGGCTGCCGAAGTGGCCGGATGGGATTTTGAAGGAGTTCGTCAGGCTGCAAAAGACGAATGGAACAGTTATCTGAGCCGTATCGAAGTAGAAGGAACACAGGATGAAAAGACCAACTTCTATACAAGTTTCTATCATGCATTGATCCAGCCGAATGAAATCTCGGATGTAGACGGTAAATACCGTAATGCACACGACGAAGTAGTACCGGCAACCGGAGGTAAATTCTACTCTACTTTCTCGGCATGGGATACTTACCGTGCAGCACATCCGTTCTATACTCTGATGGTACCTGAACGTGTAGATGGTCTTGTAAACTCACTGGTAGATCAAGCTGAAACAATCGGACATCTTCCTATCTGGGGATTATGGGGTGGTGAAACCTTCTGTATGGTAGCCAACCACAGCGTATCCATCATCGCAGAAGCGTATGCAAAAGGATTCAGAGGCTTTGACGCAGAACGTGCCTTCAATGCTATCAAACGTACTCAGACTGTATCTCACCCGCTGAAATCGAACTGGGAAAACTATACAAAATACGGTTACTTCCCTACCGACCTGACAGAAGCAGAATCAGTTTCATCAACTTTGGAAAGTGTATACGATGATTATGCAGCTGCCGATATGGCAAAACGTATGGGGAAAAAAGAAGATGCTGCTTACTTTGCAAAACGTGCAGATTACTACAAGAATCTGTTCGATCCTTCTACAAAATTCATGCGCCCGAAAAAAGCTGACGGTACATGGAAGAGCCCGTTCAACCCAAGTCAGGTAGGACACTCTGAAAGTGTAGGTGGAGACTATACCGAAGGAAATGCATGGCAATATACCTGGCATGTTCAGCACGATGTACCGGGTCTGATTGCATTGTTTGGAGGAGAAGAACCGTTCCTCAACAAACTTGACTCTGTATTTACAGTGAAACTGGAAACTACACAGGCCGATGTGACCGGACTGATTGGACAGTATGCACATGGTAACGAACCAAGCCATCACGTAACTTATCTGTATGCTTTGGCAGGACGTCCAGAACGTACTCAGGAACTGGTTCGTCAGATATTCGATACACAGTATCTTCCAAAACCAAACGGTTTGTGTGGAAATGACGACTGCGGACAGATGTCTGCATGGTATATGTTCTCGGCTATGGGATTCTATCCTGTAAACCCGGTAAGTGGTGAATACGTATTCGGTGCACCTCAGCTTCCGAAGTTCACACTGCATCTGGCCGACGGAAAGACATTTACCATCATAGCAGAAGGCTTATCGAAAGAACATATGTATGTAGACAGTATCACATTGAACGGAAAACCTTATACCAAGAACTACATTACTCATGAAGATATCATGAAGGGTGGAACACTGGTATACAAGATGAAATAAAGCTTCCGTCTGTTGATTATACAAAAATAAATGCCCCGGCAAAGAAAGTTTTCTTTTGCCGGGGCATTTGTATTTAATAGTCTTTTCTAATAAGGAAAAAATTGCACACAAACGGGTTTGGACATTTTAATACGCTTTCCAGTATCTTTCAATAGACCGCTTTCTTCCTCCCTTTCATATATCTGAATCTCGTTTGTATCCCGACAAGCCACCAACAGATACTTTCCATTAGGAGTTATATTGAAATTACGCGGATGAATTCCCGTTGGCTGATACCCGACCTTATCTAAGGTACCATCTTCCGAACTGACTTCAAATATAGCAATACCGTCCCCTTTCAAACGATTCGATGCATAAAGGAACTTTCCATCCGGAGAAAGATGAATATCGGCACTTCCCCGGGCATCCAATGTATCGGCTTTAATATGCTGAATGGTATCAAATCCGGCCTCATCATACGACAAACCTATAACTTCTCCCGACAATTCGGTGAGCAGATAAGCGTGTTTACCGTTTGGAGCAAAACAAAGATGACGGGGACCACAACCTGAGGGTAAACAAATATCAAAAGTATTCTCTTTTTCCAGCAATTCCGATTTTCCGTCCTCTTTTACCGGAAAGACATGAATACGGTCTGTTCCTAAATCGTTAGCCAACAAGAAACGCCCGTCGGGAGTAAACTGTACACAATGTAAATGAGGCTGCGACTGACGCTCCTTATCCGGTCCGCTACCTGTAAAATTAATCGTATCGCCTGCTTTTAATCTTCCATTTTCCTCTAAGGGGAAAACAGATATATTACCTCCCATATAATTGGCAGTCAGAACAAAGTCTTCTTCCGGACTCAATGTCACATAACACGGAGCTCCTCCTTGTGTTAACTGAGTATTCATCAATACCAGTTTTCCTGTCTGCCTGTCAAAAGACACCGCATTTACAGTAGAAGAAGCCCCCTCGTCTTCACCCACCACATAAATCCGGTTTCCATCTGTAGATGCAACCAAGTAGGAAGGATTAGAGACTCCTTTCAGCCCACTTACATATACAGCTTCTCCGGTTTCCTGATTGAACTGATACATCTGTACTCCCTCATCAGCTGCCGAAGCATAACTTCCCACACAGAGATAAAGCGTATCTCCTGTCTCTGCAAGCCCGACCGCTGCTTTCTGCTGACTTCCCATACACGCAGAAAGACAAACGATTCCTGCTGCCAACCACTTTATTTTTTTCATATACTTAAACTTTGTTCTTTTTCAAAATTAGACAATTTTCCAAGAAGCATTAGATAAATCCATTCTTTTTTCATATCTTTGCAAGAAAGAAATACTTCATCATTCGGGGTTGACTGGTTTTGACAGCGAGAGATGTGGTATGTAAGCATGCAGTGCGTCAGTGATTTGCACTATAATCTCAGTTACTGAACTATTATCTGGCAACGAAAACTATGCTCTCGCTGCTTAATCGAAGTACAGTAGATTAACTTTATTTCTGCCACAGTGGTAGAAACGAGACATTGCTCAAAAGCTCTTGTTCCGAAGCGTTTGGTAAAGCGATGCAGTAAAATCGGGAATAGTTTCGTTCTTGTCTTGCGGACGAAATGAAATTTTAAAGACTAAGGTATAAGTGGGTGGCTCTGGTCTTGCTTATGCACGAAAACCGAAGGCAGAGATAAGCATGTAGAAAGCATATGCCTTATATAGATTAATAAAATTACTAATTATAAAATAAGTTTAAGAATGTAAGAAAAGAAAACTGCAGTTAAGAGATTTTTTAATATTGCTGCCCGATAAAAATGGCATATGGAGTGATTTTGCTATATCATCTTCATATGCCATCCTATTTTTGTGGAACATTTACTGAATATCCCTCTTTATGCAATATTCCAAATCATAATCTCCAAATAAGAAATAGAACACCTACATAACTCCAAATACTAAAAAACAACAAAAGCATTTCTTACAGATAGAAAACGTAATCAATAGTTTTGCGTCAGAGATGAATTGTGTAACACGGCGTTCTGTGGAAAAGGGAACACCCACAATGGTGAATCCGGCCTCAGAGTAACGATACCACCATATTCAGGTCCTAAATCGCGAACAATAGTCTCAGCATAATTACTCTCGGAGTTCCAACGTTTCCGGTCACAGAAATTTTCGAAGGTGTTAATAAACTCCACACGCTTCGAGTCTTGCAATAATTTCATGGCCTCATGCTCGGTCAGTCCGGCAGCCTGAGCAGCGTAAGGCTGATAGTTTTCAATACGCATAGCCCGCACCCGGTCTACACGAGACAGTCCGCCTTCCAAATCCCCCTGCCTGATAAGGCATTCAGCAGCCAAGTAATACATAGACTCTGAACGGAGTCCGTAAACATTCCATTTGATATCTGACACATTACATTGTAGGCAGCCATCGGGAAGGGTCGGATATGGTTCCTCCCAAGCCTCGACACCGTCGTTCAGATAATATTTATTCACATAGTCATCAGGAGATATCCGTGTAGCTACATCAGGAGTGATACAAATGCCATACAAATCCCCCAAATTGCTGTTGTCACACCATATAAGATAATAATTATTTTGAGCCGTTTCATTCAACGCCCAGTTCTGATTGGTTTTCACGGTAGTACGATCCTCAATATGTCCGTTCACAGCAAGGGCAAGATTAGCGTAATGCAGTGCCTCATCATAATGTTTCATCTGAAACAACACTTTGGCACGCACACCATAACCGAAGTCTACTCCGAAGCGGCAGGGATCATCCACATGACTCTGTATCAGTTTGGCCAGGACTTCATCACTACAGTCGGCTAATATTCGTTCATACACCTCTTTCAAAGTCAGTTTTGTTTTCTGCTCTCCCACATTGGTATTATCCACATAGGCTATGCCACCCAACTGCGCGGCTGTTGCCTCGTCATACTGCTTGGCGTGCATATTGACCAACAGAAAATGATACCAGGCACGCAATACTTGTGCCTCAGCAATGATACGAATACGTTTGGCATCGTCTCCATCGGCCTCAGGAGCTTTAGAGATAACCACGTTCATGTAATTGATATTGCTATATAAATTTTCGTACAAGCTGCTTGAAGTGGTCAGGTTGACACGATCTACTGTTTCGTCATATTTCACAAGTGCATAAGTCACACTATTAGAGTTGGCTAACAAATCCGGCAATCCATCCCACTTAGCGTACATATTGTTACACAGCATCTCAAACTGATTCTCTGTCTGATACAACATAGGCACCTGATTCAGTAATGTTTCCAAATCATCTACACTATCCAAGGTTGTCTCACCCAAAGGCACAATATCCAGCTTATCCTCACAGGCAGTAGTGCAACACAGCATGACAGCTGTCAGCACAGTAGTAAATATCTTTTTAGTTGTCATAGTCTTGTCCATTATTAAAGATTAAAGAATATGCTCATGGTGTAGCTACGCGGCACACGATTATAGTTGGCTCCGGTTAAGGGATTTACCGCCTCGGGATCAAGCCCCTTGCTATTACGTGCCCAAGTACAGACATTATTAACCTGGAAACGCAAGCGCAGCTCATTCAAGCCGATGGCCTTACAGATACGGTCACTAAAACTATAACCAAAGACCAAATTACGCAACTTCACATACCCAGCATGTTCCACATTGGTGTGACGATAGATACCGTAGCTGGTCTCACTGTATTTCTGCGCCATGTATCCGTTACCTGGCACGTCCTTGTCGCCCTGCCAGTAACGCAAGTAATCCTTGCTGACAACCCCGTTACCGAAAATAGCCTTATAGCCCCCAGTACTTCCGATAGTCGTCCCCCAAGCATCGTTATCAGTGCGCATGTAATGTCCGCCATAAAAATTGAACATCGCCGACACAAAGAAACCGTTCCAAGTTATTTCAGGTGTGATGGCACCGCTGATGGTAGGTGTATAAGTACCCGAGAATACGGCATCCTCCACCTCAAAAACTCCACTTCCCACAGACTCGGTATGTACATTACCTTCTTTGTCTTTCCAGCCCAACAGGTAAACACCCTCATTTTCAATCAACCCCACATAATTCACCGAAAACAAAGAATTGAGTGGATAACCTTCGTGCAACGAAGTTCTCAAGTATTCAGCTCCCGATTCGGGATAATGCGACACTTTCGTCACTTTATTTTTGTTATAAGCCAAGTTAAATCCCAAATTAATACCTAAATCACGGCGTTTCTTGGCAGGCAAAATTCGTCCGTCTAACTGGAGTTCAACACCAGCATTAGTCATTTTCCCGTTATTAATAGTCAGTGACGTCCATCCTGTGGTAGGATCCAAATCCGTTGAAGTCAACAAATCACTCCCTTTCTTGCGATATATATCCAACGATCCGTTCAGACGGTAGCCCCACAAAGCAAAATCCAGACCCGCGTTCCATGTAGCCGTTTTCTCCCAACGCAACTGGTCATTAGGCGGTGTTTTCAAACTACCCACCAGATTACCGTTGTACTGATTGGTACCCAGACTGGCGGTAAGGTACGATGAAACAGAAGAGTCAATATTACCTGTCAGACCGAAACTAGCACGCACCTTCAGTACGTTCATCCACTCAATCCACTTCAAGAAGTCTTCATTGTGCAGATTCCAGCTGGCTCCTACTGACCATAGGGGACGTCCACGGAATTTCGGATCAGTGCCGAAGAGATCGGTACGGTCTACGCGATACGAGCCGAACAGACTGTAACGGCTGTCGTACACATAATTCGCTGTAAAATAATACGAATAATACCGATGTAATACATCGCTGGTAGAGAATGTTTTCGGAGCACCCGACACACCATAGTTAGTACCTAGTACACCTGTATAAGGATTATTGATGAAACTCCAATCCGTCAGCAGGTTCTTGTTGGTCTGTGTCTGGTAATCATAGCCATACTTCAAATCCCCATCTGTCGTAGTATGCGTCTGCCGATATTCAAATCCAGCCAGTACATCTACGGCATGTGAACCAAAAGTACGGTTGTATTGCGTCTGTGCCCGGAAAGTATAAAACTGACTTGAAGTGTTATTCGTCTGTAACAAGTCACCATCTGGTATGGCATGGTTCAGATCAAGACGGGTTTCTTCTTTCATGCCCAAATGTGGGTCTGTCCAGTCGATGTTCGGATCAAACCAATCAAAGTCGGGGTCAACCACCCACTCTGTGATATACTGTGCCGTAGTGTAGAGGTTGTAAAGACTACGCATATAGTGCGACTCGTTGTTGTAACGAGTCTGTGTACGTGATGTAATGTCTTCATACTGAAACTGTGCCTGAGCCGTCCATCCTTTCACCGGCAAACGGAAGAGCGTCTTCACGTGTGTTCGTACATTGGTATAGCGATATTTACTGAAGTTATAATTCATTTCTTCTGCGTAGTTGTAAGTCGGGTCTTTCAGCTCGTATTCAGCGTTGTCGAAAGCCTTCTCACCTGGATAAACATCAGCTTCCATACGTCGCAAGGTGCCATCTTCGTTGTACATGCTTTCATAAGCCATGAATGAGTTTATGTTGTCATAACTTCCCAAAGCGCGGTACTTCGAACGATTATTCAGAACGTTTACCCCAAATGACATATCCCACCATTTATTCACCTTCAAATCGCCATTATAACTGAAAGAGAGGGAATTATCCTGCTCTTTTCTTGCACCTCGGTTATCGGCCATGTAATTAAAGGCAATGCTCGAACTGAGTGATTTGCTTTTGACACGAATACCCAGATTATACTGTTGGGTAATTTGAGTACGATCGTGCATATCACGCCATTCACTACGATAGTCGTTCTGACTCCAGCGGTCGAGAATAGCGTTCAAATCGGCATCACTCAACAGCCCCTGATAGTTCTGCAACAAAAGGCGCATCACGTGCGATTGAGTAAAGATACGCCCGTCTGCGGCTGCTTTAATTTCATCTTGAATAAGGTTAGGATCTTCTTGCAGCATGGCGTTGAAATTATACTTCTCCAGCTGAATAATATCAGCAGCCGAAGCCCAGTTATAGTTGCTGTAATCCTGCCGTTCACTCACCACAAGGTCAGCGTTGAAATCGATAGAAAGACGCTCTTCCTTAGCTCGCTTGGTTGATATGACAATAACCCCGTTAGATGCTCTCGCACCATAAATGGCGGCAGCCGATGCATCTTTCAGCACGGTGATATTTTCGATGTCATAAGGGTTCACACTATCGATACCACCTTCAATAGGCAATCCATCTACTACGACCAGCGGACTGGTACGAGCATTGAAAGTACCGACACCACGGATAGTAATGGCATTTTCACCAGTAGCATTAGGATTATTGCTCACTGTCACCATACCAGGGATTTTCCCTTCCAGGTTACTGGTAATGTCACCCGTATAACGTTTGTCCATATCCTTTGACGTAAGGTTCTGGAAAGAACCGGTAGCGTTTTCCCGCTTGATATTCTGGTAGCCTGTCACAATGACTTCATCCATCAGTGTGATATCAGGTTCCAATGTGAGACGTACGTATTTGGATTCCGGCAGCAAACGAACCTGAGTAGTCTTCATACCGATGTAAGATACAATGAGCACAGGTTTCTTCCCTTTGACCAGAAGCGAGAAGTTGCCATCTATATCAGTGATAGTACCAAGCTCTGTGCCTTCAATACGTATGGAAGCACCGGGTAGCGGTTCCCCGTTTTCATCAAGGATGGTACCTACCACTGTCTTCTGTTCGATATCATGAACAGCCTGCCTTACCGGCTTATTATTCACACTTTGTGCATGGAGCATGAACGGCAATGCAGTGCTCGCCACCCCCAACAATATATAAGATAAATGTTTCATTCTTCTACTAGGAATCAAGATTATTAAATATAAAATTTCAAGCCATGCACCGACAGACGGTTTAACGAGTCAAAGCTGCATCAAGCACCGTAGTAATGTCCTTATCAGACGGACGAGCCGCATTAGCCGAGAGAATTCGTCCATCGGCACCCACGATAACAAAACGCGGGATGGAATTAATACTCATGTCTTCAAGGAATTTACTTCCGCTGTTTTTGTCGAAAATATAGTTGGGCCAGGCAAGTTGATCTTTGTCTATCTTCTTTTCCCAAGCTTTCCGGTCATCATCTTGCGAAATGCTAACAAAGACAATGTGCTCATTTTCTTTATATTGTTCCCATACTTTCTCAAAATAAGGTATTTCGTGGCAACAAGGAGCACACCACGTAGCCCAAAAGTCAATATAAGCTACCTTTCCACGGATGACATCGGCTAAAGTGGTACGGCTGCCATCACGTGCAATCAAGATAGGATTCCCTGGCAAAAGATCTCCATCTTTAATGCGCTGGGCACGTTCGGCCAGCACCTTTTCAATATTCTCCACTATGCGCGGTGCCTTGGCCAATTGGGGTGCAATGGCTGTCTGGAATTCATGAATGGTACTATCAGACGGTTGATACATGAGAAACATGTTACACAACGTGTTGATAAGGCTTTTCTTGTTGCTTTCGTTAGTCAGCACACTATCCACTCCTTTTACCTGACGTGCAAAGAAATCTTCCAAATCAACGCACTCACCGGTATTTGCACCCCAACCGACATTGTCATACCAATAGTTGAGCAACCCGCTCAGACGAGTGACGTCGGCATTAGGATCGATAGTGGCAATAATCGAATCACTTTGTGACTTATTGTCGGTCTGATTCATCATGCGTTCCAAGGCCAGATTCTGAAGGAGATAATATTTATAAGTGGCATCGGCCAATTGACGATATCTGGCACGAACTTCACTGTCAATCACTCCGTCCAAAGCTTTTTCTACAGTTTCTCGGCTTTTTTCCAGACGTGTGTTCCATTCGGCCACATCAAAAGGATGGTCGGGCGTAGGCTTAAAGGCCCAAGAAGAAAAAGTGTGATATAAAGTATTGAGAAAAGTACAACGGTCAGTATTATCCCCCCTGAAGGTAACATTCTCTCCATCAATAGCAATGTGAGTAGAACAGCCTTCTTTTACATAGGCACCATAAATATCTTGCCCTACGTAAATAAAGAGGTCGGCCTCACCGCCTTCCAATTTGGGGTTGTAAATAAAAGAACCAGTTGAATCTGTAGTCAATTCTTCCACGTAGTTATCTCCCAGATAATCGTAAACGAGAGCAATTCTGGTGGGTTCAGTCACGTTCAGGATTCCTTCCAGCAAGGGTGAATCAGCCTTACGGGTACAACCTTGTCCAAGTACCGCTGTCAATACCAGCAAAAGCACCTGTTTCAGGTAATGAATAATAGCTTTGTTCATGTGTCAAAAATTTTAATTATTTTCTATCATTTTCCAACAAAATAACAGAAAAACGGCACAAACTCAAAGCCTTATATTTTCGTGATTCATCAATTTGACGGATAAAGAAAAAGAATACTACATTCCTTTCAGTTGCGAACGGTAACAAGCTGGCGTCATGCCGGTACCAGACTGGAAACAGGTATAAAATGTTGAAAGCGAACTGAACCCCACTTCAGCAGCTATCTGCTTCAACGGCTTATTGGCAGCCAAATCTGAAATTTCAACAATAGCTTGGCGAATACGATATTCATTGACCAGTTGTGTGAAACTTTTCCCTGTAGTCTCATTAATTGCTTTTGACAGATAAGTACGGTTTGTACCCAAACGGTCAGCCATGGAGCCGACAGTAAGAGAAGGGTCTGTAAACAACTGTTCTTCTATCATCAACGTTGTGAAACGCGACATCAAATCATTCAGCTTATTGGTGAGGGCAACAGAAGCCTGCCCGTCCTGCCTCATCTTGTCCATCTGCGCCAATAACATTTTTTCCCGATGCAGACATTCCCGGTTTTGTGATACAATGGCATTGTACAACTGTATTTTCTTTCGATAGAAAAAGCAAATCAGGCCCAATGCTACGAACACCGCCGCCAGTATGCAAGTCAAAACAACAGTGCGGTAACGATTATTCAAAATAACCAATTGCTGTTCACTGATTTGCTGTTCACGTGAGTAAATGTCATGCTTAATACGTGCTTCCTGAGTGGCCCGTTCACGTACCTCATCAAACAGACGGTCTTGATAACCCATGTATTCCAACGTACATTCCAATGCCTTTCCTGTCTGCCCGGCCTCACGGTAACACAAAGCCAGTTCTTTCAGCAGACGTCTCTTATGAATGGGCATACCGCTGTCATCCACATGGCCAAGCGCATATTCCAAAACCTTGATAGCATTTTTCACCCGATTGTCTGCGCGCAACAGACGGGCGTATTCCAGATAAACTATCGTAATGGTAGAAGCCGACGCAGTGGGAAAGTTCTCCATAGCCTGTGAATAAAATCCGTAGGCCTTATCTGTTTCTCCATACTTGGCGTACAACATGGCTTGCAACAGACAAATATCCGACTTAGTTCCGAACCCCTGAGTGGTATGCATCTGGCAAACAGCCTCAATAGCCATACGAGCCGGACGCAAACTGTCAGAAGCTAAATAGTAAAGAGCAGTATTCATTGTCCCATAAAAAAGGGGAATGGGTTCTTTGATCTTGTGTGCAATGTCTACAGCCTCTTCAGCATACACAAGTCCGGAAAAATCGTTACGCATGAAGTAAGCCCCCGATATGTTGGACAATATCATAGCATACTGCCGGCGATTACCCGTGTACTTAGCCTCATCCAAAGCCTGAAAATAATAAGAGATAGCTGTATATATGTCATCATAGGCAAACATAGCATAGTTGCCAAAACCATTCAGTATTAACATCAAAGCTTCATGGTTATGATACTGCGTTGCCAAAGCCCGTGCTGTCTCCAAATGTGTATAACCTTCAGTACTCAGCCTTGATTCCGTATTGACCAATCCCAGTATCAAATGGCCATACAGTTGTCCGTAGGCACGGTCGTTCTGAAGTTCCCCCAATTCCAGCAAGCGTTGACCGTATTTTCGAGCCAGAGCAGTATTGCCGTGGTATAGATAATGAAAAGCCGCTTCACGCAGCCTCTCCTTGTCAGCAGGTAGCACTTCGGTATCCCGTACCGAAAGAGTATCTGCAACAGCCGACAAGGATAAAATCCACAACAAGAATATCAAAATGAAGCGTATCGGCATAGTAAAACAGTAAAAAAAAGGTTCTTTTAAAACAAAGTAAAGCAAATTATCTGAAACAGCCAATTTTTGATGACAGTTCTGTCTATTTCATACACTTTAAATGGCATCATAATATATATAATTTTCTTAAAAACCTATTTTCCAACATCATACGAAATCATCTGATATTATAAGAATTCTTGAATCGACTTTCTCCAGCTCCACGAATGGAAAATGAGACTATTTCAAGATAAGCTTGAGATGGTCTCTTTCTTTTTTTATTTCAGACCGGATTAGTGGTTTTATATACACTTCTAAAACATACTCATTATCTGTAATATGAATTTATGATTCCTTTTACGGATTTAAACCGACGACATCGGATGCACAATCGGCAACGTTGAATATACAGCCGACAACGACAACTCTACAGCCAACGACGACAACTAAAGCATCCGACACTCATCATCGCCTTTTCATACTGTATCCATCAGGAAATAATCACTTTTCCTATCTGAATCCGAGCTAAAACATAACCATAAAAAAATCCGACAGACAGCCCACTAAAGCAGACTGAGACTGTCGGATTCCCCTATAACTATATCGACCTTATCTTATTAAACTACCAAAAGCCATAATACCTTGATGATTAATATCAATATTCTCCAAAGATTGAAGCAAAGCCAGCGATTTGTCTTTTAATCCCAATCCACAGTAACCAAGAGCCATCATGTACTTACAGTGAATGATATTGCGAACCTCCAAGTCGTCTTCCCAAATCAAAAGATCGGGCAAAGACACCGCAAAGTAATCCAGTTTCACTTTATCAAACAGATGCTTTTCTCCATAAGATGTCAATTTGTGGAAACGACCTTTAGCCTCATCAGTTCTACCCAGTTTCATTAATGCCAATCCCTGATAGAAAATCTTATCCGGTTTAGCATCGTTATAATACAGGGCTGCAGCAGGTTCTGTAGGACCGAGTGTAGCCTTCTCCCAGCATTCTTTGGCTTTCTCTTTCTGCCCCATTGCATCGTAGGCACATCCCAGGAAATAATAAAAATCGTTTTCCTGTGCACCATATAGTTTACCTTCTCCCAGGTGATGAGGATAGACCAGACATTCCTCCAGCAACTGAACAGCTTCTTCGTTTCTTCCTTCTTTCAAGGCAAGTTTAGCCAGTTCAACACGGGCAAACTGATATTGTGCAGGTACTTTTCCTTCTCCCCCTTCCCATGGATGGAAGATATGAGCATCCAATAAAGTCTTTGCCTTTTCGTATGCACCAGTCTGGTTCAACAAAGTAATTTCTTCCAGCACCAAGTCATCACGCTGTGCAATCAATGCCGGATACTGCTGCAAGAAAGCCAGACGTTCCGCGTGCGAACGCTGCATTCTCTTATAAAGCTGATCGAGCTCCATCAAGATTCTGGCATCTGTTTCATCCAAATGGAATGCTTTTTCCATACATTCCAATGCTTTTTCTGCCTGATGCTGCTTGTTGAAGTAAACCAAAGCCAAGTTTCTCCATACGGTTGGGAAAGAAGCATCCAAAGTTGCAGACTTTTCCCAGTATTCTGTTGCCAAATCGTACTGACGCTTGTCATAATACAGGTTACCCAAATAATAAGGGGCTCTTGCGTCTTCCGGATTCTTTTCCATAGCACACTGAAGCGCAAGGATTGCTTCCAGACGGTTAGGGAAACAATAGTCCGGACAAGCAGCGACTGCTTTTGCAAAGATAGCATCTGCACCTTCCAGTCCTCCTTCTTCCAGGCACCATCCCCAGTAATAATAAGTCATCGGAGTAACAGCATTTTCAGAAGAAGCAATATTCCACAACGAAGCCGCTTCTGTCCAGCAGCCAGCGCCACAGTAATCCAAAGCAATTTCATCATAGTTGTGTGCTTCGCCACGCATCAGTTCTTTCAAGACCTGCAAGTCGGCTACATCCCCTGTCAGAAGGTATTTTTCATAACGGCATCCGAAGTTGAACTTATCAATATCCAGAGAATCTTCAATCAAACGCAGCGCATCTTCTTTTCGTCCCATCTTACGGAGAATTGCAGCTTTCAAAGCTCTGGCCTTATGATGATGCCAATTGCGAATCAATGAACGGTCAATTTCATCCAGTGCATCTTCCAGACGCCCCTGCATCAATGAAATCTGTGCACAGGCAAAGTAGCCGGCATCCTGCCATGCTGCATTCCAGCATGATTTATAGAAGCGTGCATAAGCTTCATCCATACGTCCCTGATATTTCAATGCCAGACCCAGGTTGTAAATAGGTTCGCCATCGTACGGGTTCGGATTGCGTTTCTGCAATGTCTTTACTGCAGTCAACAAATACTGTTCAGCACGTTGGAAACGTCCTTTACGGATGTACCACAAACCAAGCGCATTGTTGTTGCGTACATCAATCGGGTCGCGACGCAACGCTTCTTCATAATACTCAACCGGATTATAAGTTGCATGACGGTACTGTTCCAAATGCAAACCAGTGAGATACAACTGTTCTGTTGTTTTTATTTCTTCAGGCAACAGGGCTGCTTCCGCTGCATCCGGAATAGGTTTCACTTCGTCCGGCTCTGCATGCCAGTACAAAAGTTCTTTTGCACCCGCAGTAACAACCAGTTCCAGACGTGTGAATTGCTCTTCGCCTACTGCTACCGTTTCGTTCAAAAGTTCTTCCGGAGTAATGGTTACTTCTTTCTGATAGTATACAGTTCCATCTTCTCCTCTCAAAGTAACGACTACCTGCTGACGTGAAGTAGCAAAGATTTTAAAGCATACTTGGCCTTCACCTTCCGGTTCAATATTCATCAGCAAATCTTTGGTTGCATTTTTTACAACACCCAGTTCTCTATAAGGCAAGAAGTATTGTACGAAACTCTTTTCTTCATAAGGCTGCAACCAGGTGAAGTCTGGCTGGTTTTCAGTATATACTCCGGCCATCAGCTCGATATAAGGTCCGTCTTCGTCGGTCAGGTTACGGTCCCATGCCCGTCCGAAGTCTCCGTTCCCCCATGTCCACTGTTTCTTTCCCGGAGAAATATGATGGCTTGCCACATGCAACATTCCGGCCTGTGTATCGTTTTCATAACCTCCTTCGAAATCGAAGCGAGAGTTTACTGCCATATACGAAGTTGGCACTTTGATATTCTTATAATTGGAAATATCTACTCCGGCAGAGTAGTCCATTTTATAATAAGTTCCTGTAGCGATAGGGAAGCTTGATACGGCACGTTTTCCGTGGTCGAACACTGCATTGATATCGGGTGGGAATACGCTCTGATAATAATCGTTGACAGCTACTGCCGGATTAGCCCACCAAAGGAAAGTCTGAGGAACTTCAGTACGGTTATAAAGAACTCCCTTGATTTCCAGGAAAGCATGTCCCGGACGCAAAGTAAATCCAGCCATACCTTTCTGATGGAACATCCGTTCCATTTCGTTTACCCATACAGTTACACTACCATCGGCATTTTCTTCAATTGTAGTATCTACCGGCATGTATGTACTGGGACGATGGTGCTGCGGCCAGTTGAATTCAATACCTCCCGAAATCCATGGCCCGGCAAGTCCAACCAAAGCCGGTTTAATCACATGGTTATAATAAATAAAATGTCGTTGTTTGATTTTATCGTATGCCATCTGCACACGTCCGCCCAACTCCGGCAAAATCATTATCTTGATATACTCATTTTCTATAAAAACAGCATTATATTCCTTATCTACTTTTTCATTGGCTATTGATTCGATAACCGGATAAGGATATACCACTCCACTACTTCCCTGATATACACGTTTTTCAAGGAAGATAGGATTTTTTTCAGGCTTTCCGACTTCATAGGTAGGAATTACAACCTTTTCTTTCCATGCTTTTACCATTATATTGTATTCTTTTTAAAATTTATTTTTCAAGTTTCAACCGGAGCAGTCAGTTGTCAGACAATACCGCTCCCATCTTATTTAATGTTTTGTTTTATCAACCAATTCTTCCTCCAGCATTTCCAGCGATTTTCCCTTTGTTTCGGGCAAAACACGAAGGAAATACAGAAAACCTACCAGGCAAATGGCTGCATAAATCCAGAAGGTACCGTAGCTGCCTAATGCATGGTTAAGTAAAGGGAAAGTATAAGTCAGCGTAAAGCTTCCTACCCACAAGGCAAATGTGGCAGTAGCTACGGCTACAGCACGTACTCTGTTCGGGAATATTTCGGCCAGCAAAACCCAGGTTACAGGGCCCAACGACATGGCATAACAAGCAATGGCCAAAACGACTAAAACGACCATAAAGAATCCGCTGACCTGAAAGAAATAGCAAGTGCCAAGAATCAGATAAATACCAGCCAGTCCACCTGCCCCCAAGAGCATCAGAGCTCTGCGTCCCAAACGGTCGACTGTATAAATGGCCACAATCGTAAAGATTACATTTGCTACTCCTGTCACAACAATATTGAACAGAACATCACCCAACGAATATCCTGCCGACTGGAAGATCTCCTGTGCATAATTGAAGATGACATTGGTACCACTCCATTGCTGGAATACTGCTACAATAACTCCCAGCATCAGTACCTTACGGAACGGACGGCTAAACAGCAAACGTAATCCTCCCTGTGATTGCTGTCCCTCTACTGTACTCTCCATTTGCTCCAGTTCATGAAAAGCATATTCCTTACCTCCAATACGTGTTAAAACCTTTCTTGCTTCATTACTTTTTCCCTTCATAGCCAGCCATCTTGGACTTTCTGGAATAAAACAAGACAACAGGATAAATATTACAGCAGGGAAAGCAGCTCCCCAAAACATCCATCTCCATCCCATCTGCCCGTTCCACGAAGCACAGATATCTGCTGCAGTAAATGTTTCCGGTATCGGATCAGCAATCTGCCAGTTTGCAATCTGAGCTGCCAGAATTCCCAATACAATAGTCAACTGATTGAGAGAAACCAAACGTCCTCGTATCGCGGTAGGGGCAACTTCTGCAATATACATAGGCGACAAACCTGAAGCGATACCGATACCTATTCCACCCCAAAAACGTGCTACAAGAAACCAGATAAAACTGGAGAAAGCACCGGTAGCATAAGCCGAAAAGAAAAAAATAAGCGCAGAAACAAGCAGTAACGGCTTGCGGCCGTAACGGTCGGCCATCATACCGGAAACCATTGCTCCTACCAAACAGCCAAGTAAAGCAATGCTCATTGCTAACCCCTGCATGGAAGGATTATCGGCTATATCAAAGTACAATTCATAAAAAGGTTTTGCGCCTCCGATTACCACCCAGTCGTATCCGAAAAGAAGACCTCCCATAGCAGAAACCAGACAAATAAAATAGACAAATCGCTTATTATACGTTTTCATGTAACTAGATAATTAATTTTAACAGGACAAAAGTAGAGAGTAAAAGAGAGGTAAAAAATAGAATCTTTTCAAGAAAACATGGACAATCTTATTTTTCTATATATATTTGTCACTGTAACTATGTAAGGGCAAAAACAGATGGTGCGATTAAAAAGCGGATTCAACGGAGAACGGGCAATAGTCATTCCACAACTCATTATCAAAATAATGGAAAAGGATCCATTAATATCCATGCTTCATATTACAGATATCGGATATTATCCCAAAGCCAGTCATCATTTTAGGGAACGGAAAACTCCAATCAACCAATATGTATTTATCTATTGTGTGAATGGTTCGGGCTGGTTTCGTTCGGGAGAAAACGAATACAACGTATCAGCCAATCAATATTTTATCCTTCCTGCCGGAATACCACATGCGTATGCAGCAAACCCAGACGACCCATGGACTATTTACTGGATTCACTTTAAAGGAGTGCTGGCCCCTCACTATGCACAAAAGGTTGCACACCCTGTTGATATCAAACCTGAAATTCATTCCCGCATCAGCAACCGTATAGCTCTGTTCGAAGAGATTTTCAATACACTGAAAGCCGGATACAGCAACGAGAATCTGCACTATGCCTCTTCTTTATTCCATTACTACTTGGGGTCACTGAAATATATCCAACAATACCGGAACGCAGGAGCAAAAGAAGCCGACGACAGCAATGTAGTAGATATTGCCATCCACTACATGAAAGAAAATATAGAAAAACACCTCACATTACAGGAGATATCGGAACACTTGGGGTATTCAGCCTCTCATTTTTCGATGCTGTTCAGAAAAAAGACCGGACATAGCCCATTGTCTTATTTCAACCTATTGAAAATACAGCAGGCCTGCTTTATTCTCGATTCCACTGATATGAAAATCAATCAGGTGTGCTACAAAATAGGGATTGAAGACAGTTATTATTTTTCAAGACTGTTTCATAAAATAATGGGGATATCGCCCAAAGAATACCGTAAAAAACAAAAAGGATAAATCCCGGAAGGTTTCAGAAATATAATTCCGAAGACAGCGCAATAATTGTACTTAAGGAGTTTAATTGCCGGTAAACCATTCCTTAAACTCATTTACCTTAGCTTTACTGATTAAGATTTTCTCAGCAACAGGAACTTTCAGATTCACCGACAAGCGATTGTTAAACCACAAATCAATATCCTTAATAACTTTCTTCGAGAGAATATACTGACGGTTAGCCCGAAAAAAATGGTGTGGATTTAACGAGTCCGCCAACTCGTCCAAAGTCTGTGGAAACATATATTCTTTTTGATTCACATCTACAGCCTTGACATTTCCCTCTGCAATATAAAAATATAGAATATCCTCTGCTGCAATCGGAATAAATTTATCCCCTTTGGCTGGAATCAAGAAATGTGTCTTATAACTTTCCTGCTTCTGCAATTCACGAATCAATTTCAAATACCCAGGCTCCTCTGCTGCAACCTTCCCTTCCAGCCTCTTCAATTTATCTAAAGACTGAATTAAGTCCGCTGTAGTAATAGGTTTCAGCAAATAGTCTATACTGTTTACTTTAAAAGCTCTTAAAGCATATTCATCGTAAGCCGTTGTAAAAATAATAGGACACGTAATATCTACATGATGAAAAATCTCAAAAGCAGAACCGTCGGCCAAATGGATATCCATAAATACCAAATCGGGCATTGAATGATTCTTCAGCCATTCCACTGTATCCCAAATACTATCAGTCTCACCTACTACCGCTATTTCGTAACCGGTCTCTGCAATGATAGCTTTCAAATTACGCAGAGCCGCTTTCTCATCTTCTATAATCAGTGCATTCATACTAAAGGAAGGATTACGGTAAAACATTCATTTTCTGTTTTCACCTCTATATCTTGTTTAAAAAGGAAACGATAACGCTTGGAAAGATTATCAAGACCAATCTGTGTACTACTATCAGTCGTAAGTTTTGGCTGCAGATGATTACTCACTTCTACCCTATTTGCTATAGCTTGTACATATATAAGTAGCGGATTACGATTACTTATCTCATTATGTTTGACAGCATTCTCAATAAGCATTTGAATAGCCATAGGAGGAAGTCGACGAGGTAAAGCCTCCTGTTCTATTTGCAAACTAAAGTTCAGATTATCCTCATAACGCATCTTCAGCAAATAAATATAAGAATGAACAAACTCCATTTCCTCTTCCAATGAGACAGAATGACTTTCATTATCCTGCAACGTATAACGTAATACTTTGGACAGTTCCTGAACATAATGCTGTGCCTTATCTGAGTTTTCACGAATAAGTGAATAAAGAGTATTCAACGAATTGAACAGCATATGTGGATTAAGCTGACTTTTTAAAGCTTCATACTGGTTTATCAGATTCTCCGTACGCAATTGTTGATTATCAAGTAATACAATCCGGCTTTTTTTACTTAAATGCATTAAATGACAACTTCCAACTACAATAGAAGAAATAAGAAAATCACGTAACGGATGGAGATAATGATGCAACATAGCATCAATAGCAGGAATATTGGCATAGTGATGGAGATAGACAAACCCTTTTCCCAATAAACTGCTCATTCCCCATGTCAGAATATACGACACAAGCAACTGCTTCCATCCAATATGAACCATTCCCAAATGAAAACGGAATAACTTCAGATTCAAATAAAACAGAAGGAGTAAAGAGAAAAAAGTAAAAATGACTTCATTTATAACATCCGCTATTCGCATACCCGGAAACAGACTTCCATCACCGGATAGAGCAATCATCTCCGGAAGGTGAGTAAGAAACGCCACCATCACAGATATACAAATAACTATAAGTTGATATTTATTAAGATAAAGCCATTTCATACAGCAAATGTATCAATTTTTCTTGATTTTAGCATTCACATACATCCCCGGACGCAACAAAGGATCGGAGTTTTTAAGAATTGCATATACTTTTACTGACCGGTTTTCCTGGTCGACTGTCTGATCAACAGATAACAAAACTGCCTGGAACACCTGCATTCCCATCCCATTTACACGAAATTCTACAGTACTGCCTTCTTTCAGTCTCGAAAGGTCTTTTTCATAAGCAGTAAGTTGAAGCATCAATTTACTTTTATCAATAATCTCACATATCGGCTCTCCTGGATTCAAATATTTTCCTACATTGATATTTGCATTGGTTATATAGCCAGTCAATGGAGATTTTACCTCCAAACAACGAAGTATCGTATTTTCTCGGAGGGATTTAATATCGATTCCTAACAAAGACAATTGAGCCGAAGTAGCTTCAACCTTACTTTTCATCGACAAATAGTCGGCTTTACTCTGTTGGAAACGTTTTTGAGAAGCCGCTTCCTGCGAAACAAGATTCTGCTGACGGTGATATTCTTTCTCTAAAAACTCCAATTGAGCCACTGCATCCAAATAACTTTGTTGCAAAATTATAAACTCCGGATTATCTAAGGTTGCCAGCACTTCTCCCTTCTGTACATAACGACCAGGCATTAAAGAAGTACTTCTCACAATACCACCCATTGTAAGCGAAACAGTGGCATGTTGTTGGGGAGGTACCATCAATACCCCATTAAATGAAGATACATTCGCTACATTTGTAGCTCCGCTTACTCCATCAACTTGAGTAGTATCGACCAAAGTAACCGTATCGGCCGCAATAGTAGCTTCTGCATCTGTAATCACAGTTTGTTCCGACTGACTACATGCTACCATATAAAAAGAGGCAGCTAAAATAAATATTCTTTTCATAAACATTCTTACTTTATTTTATTCTGTATATAATTCCAATTCCAAGGCAGAAATATTATAAGCATACACAGCTTCGATATAACGCTGACGAATATCCCGAGCTGTTTCCAGTGTTTGTACAAACGAAACAATATCTATTTCACTCTCACGAAACTGAGCCAATGCACTTTGTCCCAATGCATGTGCTTCCTTTAAAGCTGCCAAGGTAAAATAATCAAGTGTCTTTTTATTTTGAAGAACTAAGCTCTGAAGTTCCTCCACCTTATTGTTTAACTCTGTACGATTTTGTTCAGCTTCCCATTCTGCAATTTTCCAATCAAGTTTGGCTTGTTTACTCCGGCTATGTTGCGGGAAAAACAAGATAGGAAACGAAACTCCTACCATCCACGAATCTAACCCACACATAGGAGAAATCTTTTGACGTACATATCCTATCGAGAATTCCGGAAAGAATTTGCTCTGTTCTATATGCCATATATCTTTCTTCTCCTTCACTTGGTTAGCAAAATAATTCAAATGTACAGAAGAGGGAACGACAGATAGTTGACGCTCTACGACAAACACATTCAGCGTTGTATCTTCCGGCACAATTGCTTCTCCAGCATAACAGGCCCATATAAAGCGTTTAGATGCCAGCTTAAGCTCTTCTTCTGCTTTCATCTGACGGGTATGCAAATCTGCAGCCATAGTCTTAATCGTATTCCGTTCCAGTAAATTAATATCACCTTGCTGATAACGGAGTTCTCCAGTACGATTCAGCTGCTCAGCCAAAGCTTTTTGCTCTTTATATAACTCACAGATATGATAAGCGTATTGATAATAAGCCCATGCACGTTTTACTTCAGCTGTTATCTCTTTTTTTACCATATCTCTATATAGTCCACTTTTCGTTACTTGGGTACGAACTAAAGCATTTCTATAAAAAGGAGTAAGCAGTGAACCGAGTGATTGTTCTATCGCCAATTCATTGTCCTTGCGGTAATTGCCATTCAACTGTCCCCATGAATAACTGAAAGAAGTACTTCCTCCATCCCACACTTCTCCTCTTGCAGCCTTATTTCTATCCACAGAAGCGGTAGCTGCTTTTAACCGGGGATGATGTTGAAAAGCCAAAGAAATAGCTTCATCAAGAGAAACAGTACGCACAGGTTCATCTGCATAAGTATTCAAAGCAGGAAGCATCAACAGCATCCACAAGATGACTTTTGCATTTGATTTGATACAGCGAACTCTCTTCCATCCATGCAACAATTTATTCACCAGTTTATAAAATACCGGAATAATAATTAGAGTAAGCAATGTCGACACAATCAATCCACCAATCACTACAGTAGCCAACGGACGCTGTACTTCTGCACCAGCTGACTGAGCTATTGCCATGGGCACAAATCCCAGCGAAGCAACCAAACCAGTCAGAAAAACCGGACGCAATAAGTGTGGACAACCTAATGCAATAATTCGACTCGTACACATCGTATAATTTTGTTTTTTACGTAAATCATTAAAATGGTTAATCATCAAAATACCATTCAATACCGCAACTCCAAACAATGCAATAAATCCTACACCAGCCGAGATACTGAAAGGAAGCCCTCGAAGCCACAATGCAACAATTCCTCCAATCAAGGAAAGTGGAATGGTAGAAAATACGACCAAAGAATAGATTATGCTCCTGAAAGCAAAGAAAAGCAACAGCAGAATCAGCATCAATGCAACCGGGATAACAACCAATAAAGTACGAATGGCATTTTGCAAGTTTTCAAATTGTCCGCCATATTCGAAGTAATAACCTGGTTTTAACTTAATATGCGTATCCAATACAGACTGTATTTTAGAAACTACTTGCTGAATATCAGCATTACGTACATTGACTCCAATCACGATACGCCGTTTGGTTGCATCTCTGTTAATCTGAAGCGGGCCATTAACCAGACTAATAGATGCGACTTCACTGACAGGTAACTGAATATTTTCGGAAGTACGCACAAAAAGTCTATCCAGATTCAAGTCTTTTACCTTATCATTGTCCAAACGAAGTACTAAATCGAACCGACGCTCATTTTCAAACACAACTCCAGCCGCTTCACCGGCATAAGCTGTACGTATAATAGTATTCAGTTCTTCAATGTTTATTCCATAACGAGCTATCTTATTCCGATCATAATTGACTACCAGCTGAGGAAGTCCCATCGCTTGCTCCACAAGCACATCCGAAGCTCCTGGAACCTGTTCTATATAACGAGCAGCCTCTTTAGCCTTTGCATATAGTTCTTCCATATCCTCACCATACAATTTAATTGCTATATCAGCTTTTGCTCCGGTCATCAGTTCATTGAAGCGAAGCTGAATAGGCTGACTGAAATTAAACTCTGCGTCAGTGATCGGTGCCAATGCTTCCTTCATCTTTTCTACCATTTCAGCACGACTCCCGGCTGATGTCCACTCATCAAACGGACGCATTACAATCATCACATCGGCATCTTCTACAGCCATAGGATCTGTAGGAACTTCAGCGGTACCGATCTTTGCTACCACATGTTTGATTTCAGGAAACTTCTCTTTCAGTATCTTTTCTGCACGCAACGATACATCAATACTCTTGCTCAACGAACTTCCTGCAGGAAGTGTCATCTGCATAGCAAAATCTCCCTCATCCAATGTCGGAATAAATTCAGCTCCCAAACGACCGAACAAGAACAAAGAAGCCAATAACATCGCAAACGATATCCCCACTGTTTTCCACGCATGCAGAAGACAATAATCCAATACTTTTCTATAAATACGATTCAACTTTTCAAAGAAACGGTCGGCAAAAGTAGACTTCAGCACCACCTCACGCTTCAGGAACAAAGAAGCCATCATCGGTACATACGTCAACGACAACAATAAAGCACCAATAATACAGAACACTAGTGTCTTTGCCATAGGAGTAAAGTATTTTCCTTCAATACCCGACAAAGTCAAAATGGGAAAGAATACAATCAGAATAATCAGAACGGCAAAAGTGGCACTACGCACGACTTTACCTGCTCCCATTTCCACCTCATGATCCATTTCCTCCTGACTTAACTTCTTACCTGCAAGACGTTTTCCATAAATATGAGCAAGGATACCTTCTAATATAACAATAGAACCATCTACTACAATACCAAAGTCAATCGCTCCCAAACTCATCAGATTAGCAGACACGCCAAAAACACGCATTAAAATAAATCCGAAAAACATTGCCAAAGGAATCACAGAAGCAACAATCAAACCAGCGCGTACATTACCTAAAAAGATAATAAGTACCACAAATACAATCAAAGCACCTTCAATCAAATTACGGACAACGGTAGATATATTTCTATTAACCAATTCTGCACGATTAAGATAAGGTTCAACACTAACTCCTTCCGGTAACATTTTCTGCACCTTAGCCACACGTTTCTCCAATTCTTTTGTTACTATATTAGCATTGGCACCTTTCAACATCATTGCAATACCTCCCACACACTCTCCTTCTCCATCCTTAGTCATAGCACCAAAACGTTTAGGTGCACCAAAACGTACCGTTGCAATATCACTTACATGTACAGGAATCCCTCCACGATTGGTCACTACAATTTTTTCTATATCATGAAGATCTGTAATCATTCCCTCGGATCGAATATAATAAGCCTTATTTACCTTTTCTATATAGCTTCCACCCGTATTCTGGTTGTTTCGATTCAATGCCTCAAAAACATCGCCAATCGTAATATTCAATGAGTATAAAGCATCCGGATCGATTGCCACTTCATATTGTTTGAGATAGCCTCCAAAACTATTTATCTCTACAATACCCGGAATACCAGACAGCTGTCGTTTTACAATCCAGTCTTGAATCGTACGTAACTCCATGGCATCGTATTTTTTTTCATAACCGGGAGCTACCTTTAGTACATACTGATAGATTTCGCCCAAACCAGTAGTAATAGGCATCAATTCCGGAGTACCAAGTTCTGTTGGAATATCACCACTCACGGCTTGAATCTGTTCGTTAATAAGCTGACGGGCATCCAAAGTGGGTACATCTTCCTTAAATACAACAGTTACCAATGACAAACCAAACCTCGATACAGAACGTATTTCTTCTACATTCATGATATTACTCATCGCTACCTCAATAGGGAAAGTAATCAACTGCTCCACTTCCTGTGGAGCCAATGTCGGTGATACGGTTACAATCTGTACCTGATTATTCGTAATATCTGGTACTGCATCAATGGGCAGTGTCAACATAGAATAAATACCACCTATCAGCAAAAACAAAGTTGTTAATGCCACAAACAGTTTTTTCCGAACGGAAAAGTGTACAATTTTCTTAAACATAGTCTGAGGGTCATTTTCTATTATTGATTTCAAAAATAGTACGTATATTCTACTCTTACGACCATAAAAAAATGAAGCAACCAAATACAAGGCTGAAGTCGCTATTTTCCCATTTCAGTTTATTCCATACATCTTCCGCTTTAACAGAGTTCCGTTTATTTCAAAAGCCAAACAAAGTATTCCTTTTCTAAAGCAAATTTCATCATATCAATATAATCGTTATATTTGTCCCGCAAAAATTGAAATTCATCTGTATTCACCAATTATTAATATACATATACTAAGATGGAAATTCATACAGACCAAATAAAACTTAAGGTACAAAAAAGAATTGTATTGGTCTCTTTTGTTATTCTGATAGCCAAGTTTATAGCTTATTATGTAACCCATTCGGTTGGTGTACTGACCGATGCGCTGGAAAGTATTGTCAATGTAGTAGCAGGAGCAGTAAGTCTATACAGTCTGCATTTGGCTATGCAGCCGCAAGACCGTAATCACCCTTTCGGACACGGAAAGATTGAATTAATCTCAGCCTCATCAGAAGGTATCCTGATTATTATTGCCGGCATTATGATTATCTACGAAGCTGTAAAACGCCTGCTTTTCCCTGTAGAAATTCAAAAGCTGGATATTGGTATTTATATCATAGCTTTTTCCGGTGTAATAAACTATCTGTTAGGAACCTATAGTATCCGTACCGGCAAGAAGCATAACTCTGTAGCCTTAGTAGCAGGAGGCAAACACTTGCATTCCGATACATATTCTACCATCGGACTCGTAATTGGTCTGTTGGCCTTATTCTTCACCAAAATATCATGGATTGACAGTGCATTGGCCTTATTATTTGGCGGCATTATCATCTTTACCGGTATTTCTATTCTACGACAGACCATTACAGGACTTGTAGACCATGCTGATGAGCAATTACTCGGTGAAATGGTCACTGTTTTAAATGAAAATCGTCAACCTGAATGGATTGATATCCACAATACCAAGATTATCAAATCGGGGAATTACCTTTATATTGATTGTGACCTTACTGTTCCCTGGTATTATACAGTAGAGGCAGGACATAATTTAGGAAGTCAGTTGAAAGATGTATTAAACCAAAAATATGGGAACAGAATCCAGCTCACTATCCACATAGATCCCTGCAACATCACACAAACCTGTAAATGTGAAAAATGTATGTTGGTAAAGTGCCCGCACAGACAAAAACCCTTTACTCAACAGCAAAACATGGATATTCTGTCATTTACAAACACAGAACTGGAGAAATCATAATATTTGTTTTTCGAAAAGATATCAAACTTGTCGTAATGAAACAATCTTGTGCCTCACGATACTTACATCGTGAGACACAAGATATTTGTTACATTTTTCAACTTTTGCATCTATATAAACAGATGTGTTTAAAATCTGCTTTCAGTCGATATAAGACAAAACATATCTACTTTACTACAATTCCTTGTTTTTACAAACAAGGAACCGAAACAAATTCAGTGTCTGGATATTCCTTCGCCAATAATGTACGAATATAGTCTTCAGTATCACGGCGAATCAGTTCATCATCCGATACCGGATACAGATTGTACATCAGTGTATGCAAGCGAATACCTCTTTTACAGATTGCCTCCAGACTCAACAGAGTATGATTAATACTACCCAGACGGCCAGATGTAACAAATATCAACGGATAATTTTTTTGAGCAATATAATCGATAGTCAGCAAATCACGCGTCAATGGTACCATCAATCCTCCTGCACCCTCCAATAAAACTGCATCATACTTTTCACTTAATGCCTCAGTAGCACGTTCTATTTTATTAAAATCAATTGCACGCTTGTCTATTTCTGCTGCCAGATGAGGAGAACAGGGATATGTAAAAATCTCAGGCATGGTCAGCCCCTCCTTATCTTCCGGAAGCAGACCTGTCCCCATCAACTTACGGTGTAACTCTATATCTTCCGACAGTTCAGTATTTCCAGTCTGAATAAACTTCTGTGTAATGGTACGTATTCCGTTCTTGTTCCATTCACGAGCCAGATAACCAGTAGCATAACTTTTTCCGATATTTGTATCAATACCACTGACAAAATACACATTCTCTTTCATATCTTTTACTTTTTAAGTTGACATATTATATATATAGGATGATAGGTAAGCGGTACCATACCACCTTCCGATGCATAACGACTTGAATAATGCATGCAAAAAGCATCCAGCTTGCCCCGTGTCCATACCCCAGAGCGGATACCGGTAACACCTGTTTTTTTAAGATGCTTCAGTACAGCCATCGGCGATTCGAAAGAAAGCCGGAATACTTCTTCATGACTATACACCAGATGATAATGAGGTTCCAGCTCACGCTTCAGTTCTTCCAACGAAAGATAGTTCAGCGATACCGAAGACACTGAAGCTATTTCCTGCATATTCATCTTTCCAAAAGTACTGAAAGCCAAAAATCCTCCAGGCTTTAGAAAGCGGGCACATCTGGAAAGAAAAGCAACAGGATGCTCAAACCATTGTATCGCCGAACAAGATACAATCATGTCCAGGTTCGAGGGAAAACAAAGTTTCTCGGCATCTCCCATCAGAAAGTCAACTTTTCTTTCCGGCAAATCAGAAAAACAGGTCTGTACCTCCGGACAAATATCATTCAGAAACAACTGTTCAGGTGAATGTTGCTGTAAATACATACGGGTAAACATACCTGTACCACACCCTACTTCAAGAATCTTATGCTGATCCACCTCAGGCACATAAACACTTATACGGTCTACCATGCGCTCGGCAATAGTACGCTGTACTGAAGCAGTCTGCAAATAACTTCCAGTAGCACGTGCAAAACGTTTTCTGATTAAAGTCTTATCCATCCTTCTTCCTTTCCCGACAACAGATTGTCGAACAAGCACTCGTCGTAATGAGCGATATTCAATCTTTCTATTTCTACTCCCTCCCAGGCTTTTTGCTGATTGTTTACGGGAAAAATCAAATCCTGCAAACCAACAATGGCTTTATCCCAATGAAACGTCGGAGTATTTTTTGCCTGTACTTCCTGTTTTAATGCAGCAAGTTCTTCTCTCAGTTCTTCCAACGGACGATACGGCTCATGTGCAAGAAAAGCTTTGACTCCTTCCTGAGTACCACACATGCGGCGACGAAAGCGTACTAAAGTCTTTTCCGAGAAACCGTGTAACGTACCTTCGAATATGGCATGCGGAATGCCTCTTTCGTCATCTATCGGATAAACGGTACCATTCACAGCCAGACTTCTTATTACCGGCCAAGAAGCATTGGACAATACATATCCGGCAACCCAGACTCCCATTGACCATGCCATCACATAAATCTCCTGATACCCCTCAAGGTATGCTTCATCAAAATCTAAAGTACGATAATCGAAGCACAACAAATAATCATAACCTTGTGGTACAGGACGATGGAACAAATGTTCGTCTGCTCCCCATCCCGCAAAAAACAAAAGCAAGCGAGGATTTCCTTCCCGTTTTAAAAAGAGCTGTTTCATACAGTACGAGGTATTATGTTCTGAACAAGCGAATTAATATCTTCTTCTGTCATAGCGGCTGTAAGTGAAAAACGCAAACGCGAAGTACCTTCCGGAACAGTAGGTGGACGAACAGGCAATACATAGAAACCTTTTCGCTGCAATTCCGTTGCATACCATACAGCCCGCTCACTACTGCCTACCGTCAGCGGTACAATATGACTGCCAGAAGCACATTCATATCCATTGCTCTGTACCGCTTCGCGGAGACGGGATGAAATCATATCCAAATGTTTTCTTCGCTCTGTCCATTCTCCCAAACGAGAAAAAATAAAACGAGTCCATGCCATATTGAGTGGAGGAAGAGCTGTAGTAAAAATCAAGGTTCTCATCTTATTTACCAAATAATCCCGTATTACTTTCCTGCAAACCACATAAGCTCCGGCCGAAGCCAATGCCTTTCCAAAAGTTCCACAAAGAAAATCAATGTCGTGTAAACATCCTTGTTCCTCTGCCACTCCCAAGCCATGCTGTCCACGTACTCCGATACCATGTGCCTCGTCGACATACAGCATCAGATTGGAATATGTCTTCTTGAGCGAAACCAGACGAGCAAGCGGAACCACATCTCCGTCCATACTGAACACACTTTCCGTTACCAGAATAATGCGGGAGTATTCAGTATGATGCTTCTCCAAGAGCTGTTCTACCTGTGTATAGTCCTGATGCCGGTAACGGATGCATCGGGCAACCGACAGACGGATACCGTCTATCAGACTGGCATGTACCAGTTTATCGGCCAATATCAACGTGTTGCCATCGGCAACAGCCGGCAATATTCCCATGTTCATGTGATAGCCGCTACCAAAGACCAATGCACTTTCGGCTCCAAATGTATCAGCAAGCAACTGTTCCAGTTCCGTATAAACAGGGAAATTACCTGTCAACAAACGAGAGGAGGAAGAAGAAAATAAAAAATCCTCTTCCTTTATCTCACTCATAAACTCTTGTTTCAAAGATACATCGGAGGCCAACCCTAAATAGTCGTTTGAAGAAAGATTCAACATTCTTGCTCCTTCTTTCTCTATCCATTTTCCGTTTTGCCTTACCTCCGGCAATACCCGCAAATTATTTATTCCAGCCAGTCTGTCCAGTTCTGTCAGAAAGGCCTCATCCATCTGTTTCATACTCATAATGTTTGTTTTACAACCTTTATCAATCCCGAAGTCAGTTTGCTCAGTTCTTGCGGAGTAATGATAAAAGGCGGCATGATGTAAACCAATTTGCCAAACGGCCGTACCCAAATACCTTCTTCTATAAACAAGCGCTGCATCTGTGCCATGTCTACCGGTTTCTTCATTTCAATGACTCCAATACCCCCCAAGACACGTACATCTTCTACCTGAGGCAATAAAGAAGCCGGAGCCAGTTCCTCGCGTAACTGTTTTTCGATACAAGCCACTTTTTCTTTCCAGCCGGACGACAAAAGAAGTTGTACCGAAGCCTTAGCCACAGCACAAGCCAGCGGATTTCCCATAAACGTAGGACCGTGCATAAAGACATTGGGATGATGAGAAGAAATACAATCAGCTACACGGTCAGTAGTCAGAACAGCAGAAAAAGTCATATACCCTCCGGTCAATGCCTTTCCAATGCACATGATATCCGGTTCTACTCCTGCATGTTCCCAGGCAAACAATTTACCGGTACGTCCAAAGCCGGTAGCTATTTCATCAAAAATCAGTAGCAAGCCATACTCACGACACAATTTGGCAGCCTCACGCAAATAGTTGGGATGATAGAACCACATTCCTCCGGCCCCCTGCACAATAGGCTCCAAAATGAGTCCTGCCAGTTCCTGATGATGCTGTTCAATAGCCTCACGCAACGGAAGAATATCTGCTTCATCCCACTCTCCCTCAAAACGACTTTTAGGTGAAGGCGCAAAAAAGCGTACGGGTAAAGCCGAACCAAACAGACTGTGCATACCTGTTATCGGATCGCACACTGACATGGCATTCCAAGTATCACCATGATATCCCGAACGGATGGTTATAAAATTACTCTTCTCCGGTTTACCGGCTGCAAACTGATACTGCACAGCCATCTTCAAAGCTACTTCTACGGCCACGGAACCACTGTCTGCATAAAATATTTTCTGCATAGAAGGAGGTACCACTTCCAGCAACAGTTTTCCCAACTCGATGGCAGGGGTATGAGTCAGTCCTCCAAACATCACGTGCGACATCCGGCCCAACTGTTCCTCTATAGCTTTATTCAGTACCGGATGATTATATCCATGTACAGCACACCACCACGACGACATTCCATCAATAAGCCGTGTACCGTCTGATAATGTCAGTATGCATCCGTCTGCTCTTTCCACTTTATAAGTAGGCAACGGATTCAATGTCGATGTATAAGGATGCCACAAATGTTCTCTGTCGAAGCTATCCACAAGCTGTTCATAATTCATACCCTACCTCCTTGATTCGTTTTATATCTTCTTTTACTTTCGAGCCTAATGTAGTAAGCAAATCTCCTACTATGGCCGAATTCACTCCCACATACAGTGCCTTACGGACAGCCTCCTCACTCAGAAGCGAGCGTCCTCCGGCAAAACGCAGATAAGCCGTCGGGTTCACAAAGCGGAACATAGCTATAGTCCGAAGAACCTCTTCATCGGACAAGCGGGGAGTCTTCTCCAATGGAGTTCCAGGAATAGGCTGCAACAAGTTCAATGGAATAGACTGTACATCCAGTTCTTTTAAAGTGAAAGCCAGTTCTACCCGCTGTTCCATACTCTCTCCCATACCTATAATACCACCACTACATACATCCATACCGGCACGGCGTGCTGCACGTAACGTCTCTATTTTCTGCTCCTGTGTATGAGTTGTACAAAGATTCGGGAAATAGGAAGGAGCTGTCTCCAGATTACAATGATAACGCTCTACTCCTGCCTGACGCAAACGCAGCAACTGCTCCTCTGTAGCCAGACCAAGTGAAGCACAAAGACAGATGGAAGTATGAGTGTGCAAGTAAGCAAAGCGTTCACACAAAATATCCAGTTCCTTGGAGGTAGGTCTTTTTCCACTTGTAACCAAAGAGAAGCGATGTACCCCCAGTTCCTCATTCGCCTGAGCATGACGTAAACATTCTTCTGCAGAAGCTAATCCATATTCTTCCACCCCTGTAGCATAATGGGCCGACTGTGCACACCATTTACAGTTTTCCGGACAACGTCCCGATTTAGCATTAATAATGGAGCACATATCAAACTTATGTGAAGCAAACTGTCCTGTCAAACGATGCGCAGCTTCACAAAGCACTTCAAAAGGAGCCTCTTCCGCCAACCACAATGCTTCCTTCCGTGTCAACGAAACTCCTTCACCAACTTTTTTTTCCAGTTCTTCTACCATAATAATATGTATAAAAAGAACGGAGTGACGAAGCAACCAGCTTTAGTATCTGCACAGATACCACACAGTTGCTTCGTCACTCCGTTTACATGAATGACAAATATCCGAAAGGTCCAACCGGCATATACGCTACCCCGTACACAACCTCCGCCTGCAAACAGCAGAAAAAGAAAATCACTTCCGTTTTCCCTTTGTGGGAAACCGGCATCTGCCTCCCAGTCGTCTTTATCTTCTGCCGCCAAATGCTGCGCTCCCCTACAGTTATCCCTCAAAGAGAAAACCACTTTTGACTTATCCAAAGCAGAATCAGCAATACCTTTACCTACACTACCTATAGTAACATGGCAATGCAGACTTCCGAACACAGCATAACTCTTCCGACTCCAAAAACGGAAACGGACACTCTTTCGGTCGTGATGTAAAGTGCTTGTATGCATATTGAAACAATTCTATCGGCTGCAAATATAACAAAAGCCTTTTAACCGCAAAAATTACACTCAGAAAAAGAAAAATACACTGCAATGACACAAAAAGGCTGTTCGGCACAAATATTGATACAAATGAAACATTAAAGAAAATAACTCCTTTCAAATCAAAATTAAATTATTTTCTTTGCAGAGAATTTTGAGAGTATATGTTTAGGAATATTTATTGTAAAAGCATATCTACCCGACTATTCAAGAAGAAAGAGTAACAAAAACAGCATTAATAGATAAAGTAAAACAATGAAAGTTTGCAGTATAGAGACAACTAATACTTCCGAAAAAATCCTATCACACATCGAAAAAATTCGCTCAGAAGAACCATTTATCATCATCCTTTCTTCTTTCGATTGGATAAAACAGAGTTTGGAAAATATTTCTGAACTTTTGATCCAAAACCAGCAGACCGAAGCTTTACATGCCATAGATACATTGAAAGAAGAGTGCATCAGTATGTTTGCGGTTCCAGATACAGATGAAGCGAATACATGTGCTACAAAAGCAGACATTACAGCACGGATAGACCATTTCGTACATCTGGCAAAGTCACATTCAGAAGCATCTTGCCAGCAGGAAACAGATATAAGAACAACAGGAGGATACCTTTCGGCCATTCTTTGTACTGCATATTTGAAGTACAAAGGAATGAACGCATCCTTACTCGATGCTTCTGAATTTATCCGGTTGAATGAAGAACAGATTCCTGATATAAATTCCACGAACATACAGACAGAATCGGGTAAGATATATGTTATGCCGTCTAATATATACCGAAACGAATCTGGAGAGGCGACCTATCTGATTGATATGTGTACCGATTTATATGCGCTTTATGTAGCAATTGCTTTCCAGGCAAAAGAACTTTTTTTAATTATGCCGACTCAAGGACTTCATTGCTTAGATAACGAAAAAAACGAGCTTTGTCTGACCTACGAAGAAGCCGGACACATGCTCATTACCGATGACATTCATATTGCGCACTCTACCCTCCTCTCGGCTCGTGAAAAACAAATCAGTATTCGCCTGATAAGCGATAATCAGGCGAACTTCCCTGCTATCTACATTGATGAAGAAAAGAAAAAGCATGATATAAAAGCCATAACTGTACGAAAGGATATCAACTATTTACGTATGTCACCTTTAGGTACAATTCCTTCATCGCAGGTATCTACACAAGCATTAGGTGTCCTTGTAAACAATTTGGTACCCATTTATCTGCTTACATCTTCCAGTACAAACATATCGGTAGCCATAAGAGTTTATGACATTTTCTGGAATAAAATACTGAATGAACTCTCTCGATTTGCTAAAGTCACAGTAGAAAAGAATGTTACTGCCATATCTATATTAGGAGAGTTCGACTGGAATATCAGTAAAGTAGAAGCTCGCATAATCGATTTATTAAAAGACATTCCTATTTTAATGATTTCATATGGCAGCGACAACCAAAGTATATCAGTAGTAGTACGAGAAAAAGATACCCAGGAAGTGCTTCGTATTTTATCCAAGTATCTGTCGGGAGTTGAACCAAATCCTCAAAGTCTGACTTTCGCTCCTTACGAAGATCACTCTACCTGGTTTGTATAACCCCAAACAAGATTTTCGGATATTATTCACCATTCGGTCAAATTTGTGCACAAAATGTTTCAAATTTGACCGTTTTCATTTTCCCTTAGAATCGGAAACTACATAATCCACACAGCCTCAACCGGTAAATTGCAGAAATAGTGTTTTCCCTTTTTGTCTTCTTTCTATTTTCATTGGTTCCTTCTAATTAATTCTTCATTTTTAACGCTTCATCTTCTATCTTTTTCTTATCTTTGTAGCGAAAGAAAATAATGTAGACAAACATCATTATCACATAACTTAAATAATAAGAATTATGGAATTTGTAACAAACGAAAAACTTACCATTGTAGGTGCTGCCGGTATGATCGGTTCTAACATGGCTCAGACTGCTATCATGATGGGCTTGACTAATAACATCTGTTTATACGACCCGTACGCTCCGGGATTGGAAGGTGTTGCTGAAGAATTGTTCCACTGCGGTTTCGAAGGTGTAAACATCACTTTCACTTCAGATATCAAAGAAGCGCTGACTGGTGCTAAATATATCGTAAACTCAGGTGGTGCAGCACGTAAAGCTGGTATGACTCGTGAAGACCTGTTGAAAGGTAACGCTGCTATCGCTGAAGAATTCGGTAAAAACGTAAAAGCATACTGCCCGGATGTAAAACACATCGTTATCATCTTCAACCCGGCAGATATCACTGGTTTGATTACTTTGTTGTACTCAGGTTTGAAACCAGGTCAGGTTACAACATTGGCTGCTCTTGACTCTACTCGTCTGCGTAGCGAATTGGCTAAACATTTCGGTATTTCTATGGACGCTGTTGAAAACTGCCGTACTTATGGTGGTCATGGCGAACAGATGGCTGTATTTGCTTCTACTGCAAAAGTAAACGGTAAAGCTCTGACAGACATCATCGGTACTGATGCTTTGACTAAAGAACAGTGGGCTGAAATCCAGCAGAAAGTAACTAAAGGTGGTGCAAACATCATCAACTTGCGTGGCCGTTCTTCATTCCAGAGCCCATCATACGTTTCTATCGAAATGACAAACTGAACCCGAACATTAAATAATATATAGTTTGAATTCAGTGAAAGAGGCTATCTCAAAATAAATTGGGATGGCCTCTTTTTTTTAATTTTAAATGATTAGGGATTTCTCTATTATAAGAACTTCCCAGTACCATTTATCTACATAAAAAGCACTCATTATCATAAATATAAACTCACGATTCCAACTGCCGGTTCAAACCGACGACGTCGGCTATACATTCAGCCACGTTGGCTGTACAGCCAACAACGGCAATTCTACATTCAACGACGACGATTAAACATTCCGACATTCATCATTGCCCCTTTATTTCTGTTACATCATCTACCGGTTGATAAGACCGGCCTTTTTCCTCCCTCTGTCTTCACTTTTTAACTTTATAAAAATGAACCATTTACTCTTTATTTTGTTCCTTCTAGATGTAATAGCTATAAAAAACACATTTTATGAAATCAAGAAAGTATTTTCTCCTTTTCATTTTATCGACCAGCAACAGCCTTGTATGTGCCAATGAAATACAGCTAAATATAAATAATGATACCACAGGGCGTGCAAAAACATTCACCAAGCAGCCTCATTTTACTACATACGATTATTTCAAAAGAGAGTTCTCATACATGGGAATTCCCTTTATTGTATCCGGTCTTGTAGTCAAAAAACAGAACAGCGACTTCCGTACTTTAAGAAACCGGTTCAATCCAACCTTTCACCAACGTTACGACGACTATACCCAGTATGTCCCCCTTGCTGCTACATGGGGAATGAAACTGGCTGGTGTAGAAAGCCGAAGTTCGTGGAAAGAATTGACAGTAAGCAATGTATTTTCGGCAGCACTAATGGCTGGATTCGTCAACACCTTGAAATATACGACCAAAGAAACCCGCCCGGATAATTCTTCCGACAACTCCTTTCCATCGGGACATACAGCTACTGCCTTTATGTGTGCGACCATTCTGCATAAAGAATACGGAATGAAAAGTCCCTGGTATAGCATAGGCGGATATACCCTGGCAGGACTTACCGGAGTGACACGTCAGTTGAACAACCGGCATTGGATTGGAGATGTGCTTGTGGGGGCTGGGATAGGTATGATATCAACTGATTTGGGATACTTTTTTTCGGACCTGATTTTTAAACGTAATCAGACAGATACATGGAATGTAAATCCTACTTATAATCGTTATGACAACCCTTCATTCTTAAGTTTTAACATGGGGATTGCTTCCGGACCTTCGATGCTGAAAACAGCCGAGATATACGACTCGGAAGGAGGGAATCCGTTAGGCATGAAGCTTAAAGTCAGCACCGCTACCGTAGTAAGTGTAGAAGGAGCCTACTTTCTCAATCCATACATCGGAATGGGAGGACGGTTGAAGGTGGCTACACTTCCTGTAACAGCCGATATACCTACAGAAAATCTGAAGAACTTCGATTTGGACAGCGATTTACAAGCTGGAGCACCAGTCAATATGTTTCTGCTTGAAGGACTGGAATCGGACCATTTGGGAATGCTGGACATTGATTTGGGAGTGTATTTCTCTTATCCATTGAGCCGGCACTTTCAGATAGGAAGCAAGCTGCTGATGGGATGCAGAAGAACGGCCAATTTCAGTCTGAACTCACTCAGCCGAATCAATCCCCAGATTTTTGACCGACAGATTGTGAGTGAAGAAGCATATAAGAAATTCTATAAGGAAGATGTTGACTTCTATTTGCAACAAGAGCAAATCAGTCAAGCCGAATTGCTGAACAGTACTTTTGCAGACGAAGAGTTTCTAAGGATACAAAGAAGTTCGACCTATAAAATAGGGACTGGATTTTCATTTACCTACCGGTATAAAGAAGATGCAGCCCTCCGGCTATATTGTGACTACGACTTTGCTGCTCCCCGCCTCACCTACGACCTGAATAACTCATGGGTAAACGAGGATGGAACGCGTCAGACACATTCGTACAGCAGAAAAACCCCGATGCACAACTTTACATTCGGAGCCTCTATTGCCTTTGTATTTTAACATACAGTCTGCCCGAAAGAGAGGCGAACAAAAAGGAATTGCACATTCTACATATTTTTATTATTTTCGCCTCTTAATATGATTGACCAAGCTACCATAGACCGAATACTCGATGCTGCGCAAATTGTAGACGTAGTATCCGAATTTGTCACTCTCCGACGCAGAGGAGTGAACTACATCGGTTTATGCCCGTTTCATAACGAAAAAACACCATCATTCAGTGTTTCACCCAGCAAAGGATTATGCAAATGTTTCAGTTGTGGAAAAGGAGGAAACGTAGTGCACTTCATTATGGAGCACGAACAGCTCTCGTACTATGAAGCACTGAAATGGCTGGCAAAGAAATACAACATTGAAATAAAGGAGCGCGAACTGACTACAGAAGAAAAACAGGCACAAAGCCTTCGGGAAAGTCTGTTTGTTGTCAACCAGTTCGCATCGGAATATTTCCAGAATATCCTGTACAACGATATCGACGGCCAGCGCATCGGTATGACTTATCTGAGAGGACGTGGCTTTCGTGACGATATCATCAAGAAATTCCAGTTGGGATTCAGTACAGAAAGCCACGATGCACTGGCCAAGGCTGCCATACAAAAAGGATTTAAGGAAGACTATCTGGTAAAGACCGGGTTGTGCTACCGTAAAGACGACGGAAGTTTGAGAGACCGTTTCTGGGGACGTGTCATCTTCCCCGTACATACACTTTCCGGAAAGGTCGTAGCTTTTGGAGGACGTGTACTTAGTGCTGCTACCAAGAACGTACAGATGAAGTACGTCAATTCTCCCGAATCTGAAATCTACCACAAAAGCCGGGAGCTGTATGGCATCTATTTTGCCAAACAGGCTATCGTGCGACAAGACCGTTGCTTCCTGGTTGAGGGGTATACCGACGTTATTTCCATGCACCAGAGTGGAATAGAAAATGTAGTAGCCTCATCGGGTACCGCACTTACTTCCGAGCAAATCCGTCTGATTCACCGTTTTACAAACAACATCACGATGCTGTACGATGGTGACGGAGCAGGTATCAAAGCCAGTCTCCGAGGAATCGATATGTTGCTTGAGGAAGGAATGAACATCAAGGTATGTCTGCTTCCTGACGGTGATGACCCCGATAGTTTTGCACGAAAACATAATGCAACCGACTATCAGGCTTACATCAACGGACATGAGGTGGACTTTATCCGCTTCAAGACCAATCTTCTGATGGAAGAAGCGGGAAAAGATCCTATCAAGCGTGCCTCACTGATTTCAAGTATCGTAAAAAGTATATCGGTGATTCCTGATGCCATTGTCCGCTCTGTTTATATCCGTGAATGCAGCCAGCTGCTTCAGATGGAGGAAAAGATATTGGTAGAAGCTACTGCCAAGCTGACTGAACAGGCAAGGGAGGCTAAATTCAAGGAAGAACAGAGAAAACAGTATCGTGCCCAACAGCAGACTACTGCTGCTCCAACTCCTCCCCCCAGTACCAATAAGGAGGAACAGGCGCCACAGGTATATCCGGAAACGGCTCCGCTGCCCGAACTGATTCCCGAGGTTTCATCGGCAGAACCGGAACAGCTACAACCACCTTTCCCAGTAGATATAGTTCCGCCGGAAGACAGTTATCAGTCTTATATTCCCGTTACAGGCAACGAACAAAAAATATTCTACGAAAAAGAACAGGAACTGATGCGCGTACTGATTCGGTACGGCGAGAAAGTAATGTGTTATATCGAAAATGAAGATGGAGAGCAGCTTCCTTTTACAGTAACCGAATGCATCTCTTCCGGACTGGCAGAAGATGAACTGCAGTTTCACGATGCCCTGCACCGAAGAGTTTTGAAAGAAGCTGAAACGCATATACATGACGAAAATTTTATAGCAGAACGCTACTTCATTGCTTCTCCCGATCCGGAAATAAGCAAACTGGCAGTAGAAATGGCAAGCGACCGCTATCAGCTTAGTAAATATCACTCCAAGGGACAGAAAATTGTGACTGACGAAGAACGTCTGTACGAACTTGTTCCTCGCTTGCTGCTGGATTTCAAGTTAGCTATCGTTACCGAAGAAATGAAACATACGTTACAGGCACTAAGCAAACCGGAAATAGCCAATGACCCGCAACGCTGTAACGAAATTATGCAGCGTTATAAGGAATTGCACCAGACCCAAAGTCTGATGGCACAACGAGCCGGCGACCGAGTGGTTCTGAAAGCCTGACTTTTATATGCAGCAAAAGATGTATGCCTCTTTCATACCTCTTTTGCTGCTATTTTTCTTTATCTGTTAGAACTGGAAATAAATAAACGGCTGGATATCGCTGCTTTTTACCTGAATTACGATATAAATAAGTCCTATTAAAATCAAGGCTTGTGCTACAAGTGGCAGACGCACTACACCACGGCAGAAGTAATTCTGCCAACTGTCCGGACACCAGTGCAACAGATACCCGATAAGCATGAAGGCAAAGACCTCCCAGTAACCGGTAAGCAATTGTCCCAACAACTCCGGATGGAAAGCAGTAACAATCTGCCGGATCATAGTCATAGAGGCTTCAAATGTTGTATTACGGAAGAATATCCAGCAGAAGCATACAAAATGAAAAGTCAGTACGACTGCAAAGAATTTCTTTATTCCGGTACTCTGGTAGTGTTTAGGGCGTTTCAACAAACTACGCAGAAATTTATGTATTGCCAAAGCCACGCCATGAAGTCCTCCCCATACGATAAAGTTCCAGGAAGCACCATGCCAGAGTCCTCCCAAAAGCATAGTCAATATCAGATTAATATAAGTACGCAGTTTCCCTTTCCGGTTTCCTCCCAGCGAAATATAAAGATAATCGCGCAACCAGGTAGACAACGAGATATGCCAACGGTGCCAGAATTCGGTCACACTGTCCGACTTGTAAGGAGAATTAAAGTTGATAGGAAAGCGGAACCCCAATAACAAAGCAATACCAATAGCCATATCACTATAACCGGAGAAATCGCAATAAATCTGAAGGGCATATCCATATACCCCAAACAGATTCTCTATACCGGAATAAAGCCCGGGATTATCGAAGATTCTTTCTACAAAGTTAATGCTGATGTAATCGGATATAACTGCTTTTTTAAACAGACCGCTTATAATGAAAAACACACCCTGTCCGAACATTTCATTCGACACAAACAGGGGTTGACGGATTTGAGGAATGAAATCGCGGGCACGTACAATAGGACCGGCAACCAGCTGCGGAAAGAAAGATACGTAGAACACATAATCCAGCAGATTGTCAAGCGGCTTCAAGTCTCGACGATACACATCGAGTGTATAACTCAACGACTGGAAAGTAAAGAACGAAATACCCACCGGCAGGAAAATATCCAATGGCTCGAATGTACCATTCCATAAGGGAGCCAGCATTTCGTAAAAGAAGTTGGTATATTTAAAATAGCACAACAGTCCTAAATTAATTGCAAGACTGAGGGTTACCAGCATTTTACGCTTCCACAATGTTTCGATACGAGCAATCTGGTGAGCCAGCAGAAAATCGCTCACCGTGACAATGCCCAGCAAGAAAAAGTAGACACCACTACTTTTATAGTAAAAGTAATACGAGAATAACGATACAAACAACAGCCGTGCAGTAGTTTTCCGCTGCAGCAGCATATACACCAGACTGAACCCTAAAAACAAGAACAAAAACAGTCCACTGCTGAATATCATCGGCTGCTTAGGATCGTACGTCAATATATCGGTCAGTTTACTCCAGTCTATTTCCCACATATTTATTATATTCTTTTATCAATGCTTCGTGTAATAATAATCCTTGTAAAATATATCCTTCGCGTGTAAAATGAATTTTGTCACGCTGGAACAGATGAGCTGCAGTCCAATTCCGGCAGGCATATTGACTTCCTCCTGCCACATGATACATATCCCATACTGCCAATTGATTCTCTTCCGCAAATTTTAGCTGAGTATCGACCACTAAAGAAGTACGAGGGTTTATGACACGTCCCCTTCGTCCGTTACGCACATAAGCTCCCGGAGGAGTAGTCAGCAGAAAAGTCACATTCGGACATTCCGACTTGATTTTATCAATCAAATGCTTCATTTCCACTGTATGCAATGTCTGTGCATACCGTCTGCCATGTGCCTCATTTGTTCCAAAAGAAAGAATCACCAAATCGGGCTGAAGAGAAGTTACCTCACGCATACGCTCTTCTGTAGCATAAGTACCACAAGTAGCTCCATTCACTCCTATTACATGATATACCACTCCTACGTTACCCGTTTCTTTTGCAATTCCAGATGTCTGATAAGTTAAGGGAATAGGTTCTACTGCATTTCTTCCAAAATCTTCTTCCAAATAACTGCGAACAATATAAGGAAATACGTGTCCACGCACATGTGAATCGCCTATATGTACAATACGTACCGGCTTTTCCAGCTTACACAATTTTTCCCAAAAAGGTGCTAAAGAAAAAGTTGGATCGAATATCTCATTTTCTTGTACACCTTTGAAACTATCAGGCATAGGAGATTCTACGGTCAACAGCTTCAGCAATTGCTTTATTTCTTTACTGACATATACCGGAGTAGAATGTGTATCAGCTTTAGCCTTTCGAGGCAAAGGGTCTTGTGCATATCCGCTCATAACCATCCATACACATACACACCACACAATCAGCCTGTATTTATTCTGCTTCATACGCTTTCCGTTTCTCATGTTGTTCCTTACCGTACATCAAAGCCTCAAACAAAAGACCGGCAATGTGTTTACCGCCTCTAAAGTTGATATGTGTATAATCGTAATTTGCCATAGAAGGCTTGCTGTTTACCATTTCCACTATACTTCCTTCACCTCCCATGGCTTGAAATAAATTCCAGAAAGCCACATGAGTTTCTGCCGCTAAAGCCTGTTGATAACGAATCAGATTTTTCACTCCCGGCATGGTACGAAGTTCCCCATTTTCGTCCTTATATTCTCTGTCTCCTATTCCCACAATCAGAATAGAAGCTTCTGGAAAAGCCTCTTTCAAACGGTTTACCACTTTTGCCATTGGAGCTTTATAATAAGAATAGTCTTTCCCTTCCTGAAAAGCCACATTCAAGCCATATTGCAATACAATCAAATCGTATGTACGCAAACGATTGTAAGCTTTCAAGGTAGCCATTGGTATCCGCCCTAACTGCTGTCCTCCGCTACCACGAGTACTGAAGTTATCTAATGTTATTCCTTCTTCTCCATCCATTGTCACTCCATAGAAAGTAGCTACAGAATCCACCTTCTCTACTTTCCAGCAAATATTCCGGATGTTCCCCTCTACTGTAGCCGCCTGCATACTTTCGGCACCTGAGAAATGATAAGAGACAGGAGTACCTCCATTGATACTTGCGGAAAGAATCAGCGAATCGGAAGTATGGAAATAAAAAGTGGAAATACGACAGGAATCCAGTCGGGAAGCATATTTACGCTGTCCCTTCAAAGTAACAGATGCACCCTTCCCGGCTATAAAATAATGGTTGGACAAGTCTTGGCGTGCATCATCAAAAAAAGTAGAATCGGTCACGGAATGACTTTCCCATCCATCGAAAGAATGAAGTACCGTAGGACGGAAACCTGCTATTTTAGAGGTTACGGATACATAACCTACCCCACAACCTCCAAACTTGTTTTGGAGCATTGCACGCAAATCTCCCGTTAAAATATCTGCCTCAATAAATGAATCCCCAAAATAAGCAATACGAACCGGACGATTTAATGTAGAACGATTCGTCAAGGCCTCATAAAAATGAGTCATCCCACGCATCGTAGAATCTGAGTAATCTTCAATGCAGGTAATTCCGGTCTTGCAAGTATCAACAAACGTCGGCTTTACTACAGGAGGAAGAAGTACGGTATCCGAATCGGCAACTTCCACAATATCCGGACGTAAATCAGCCAGTAAATCTACTTTACGCAATGGCTTATCATTCACCTTAACAGGAGGCAGATAATGCAAAGCCAACAGTCCGACAACGACTAATAAAGTAAATAGGAATGTAAATGATATCTTATTCTTCATGCACATGTTTCTAAAAAACAAGTGCAAAGATAGTTTTATTTTTCATTACTTTTCTCTCACATCGCACAAGAAAGCATCTACCATCTTTCTTCCTTTTTCTGTAGTAATGCCGCGCATGTGCAAAAAAGTAATTTCTCTATAAATATCAGACAATGGATAGTTTTCCGATAAATCAGAGTGAATAATCAGATCCAACTGCATAGACATGGCCTGATTGATAATCTCAAAATTTATATCTTCACGAAAGATTCCCTGTTTCACCCCTTCATTGAAATGATTTAATGCCGCTGCATCGGAAGAACGTTGTTCTTCTCTTATAAACTCCAACACCTTGGGATATTTCCGAAGGTCACGAAGAAACTGAGGATTCAATTCGTACAATTCTTTCGATTTTCTTCGATAAAAAGCAAAGATTACTTCCAAAGCATTATCAGCCTTGGAAGCAATCTCTATAATGTATTCATTCATTTCCTGCCGATGCATCCGAATGACTTCCATCAGCAACTGTTCTTTGTCATGAAACAATTCATAAAGAGTACGTTTAGACATAGAGAGCGAAAAAGCAATATCATCCATACGCACACTCCTGATCCCCGACTTGGTAAAAGCACGGGAAGCGGCATCCACAATCTGCTTTCGCAAAAGTTCTTTATCGTTTTTAGTCCTCCTTACGTTATTACTCATGCTTAATGAATGATTCCTAATTTAGATGTTTCTACAAATTCAATAATCTGTTCTATTTCCGGACTATTTGGAATTTGTTCTCTTATTCGTAGTAAAGCATCATGCTGTGATGTATTGGCCTTATACAAAATACGGTAAGCCTGAACAATATGCTTTATCAGTGTTTCCGAAAATCCAAAATGCTCCAATACTACAGTATTTATACTATAAAACGCAATCGGTTCGTGCGCTGCTACGATGAAAGGAGGTATATCCTTTATAAAACGACATCCACCTTGTACAATAGAGAAACTACCTAATCGGGTTTTACCTTGCATCAAGACATTTGAAGTCAGAATTGCATTATCAAATATCTTACAGTTACCAGAAACCTGCGAACCATTACCAATGATACATTTGCTTCCCACTTCCACATCGTGTGACAAACGCGCTCCGGTCATGATAAAATTGTTATCACCAATAGAGCTTTCGTGTTCTACATGAGTTCCACGAATAATCACTGCATTTTCCCGAATCACGTTATTGTTTCCAATACGGGCAATGGTCTCTTCACCAGAATAATCAAAATCCTGAGGAGTTGCAGCTACTACAGCTCCCTGATACACGGTGTTTCCATTTCCCATACGAGTACCGCTCATCAGGCTCGCATAAGGCATAATCACATTGTCATCTCCAATTTCTACATTCTTATCAATGTAGGCAAAAGGATGGACAGTCACGTTGTTTCCAATCTTTGCAGACGGATCAACATAAGCTAAAGGACTAATCATAGTTATTTTATTTAAAGGTTAAACTATTCTCTTCCGCCTCCCAATGCACTATACAAGTTGATTACAGCCTGCATACGCTGGAAATTATCAGCCACTTCACTCAGTTGTGCACTAAGCAAACTTTGTTGTGCTGTCAGGATTTCCAAATAGGTAGCATCTCCACTTTGGAACAACGCTTTGGTGTAAGTTACAGCTTTGTCCAATTGTTCTACCTGTCCTTTATCCTCCTGTAATTTTTTATTTTGAGTTTCATACAAGAATAATGCATCACTTACTTCCTGTCCAGCTTTCAGGATAGCCTGTTGATAATTCATCTGGGCAATTTTTTCTTCAGCCTTAGACACTTTCAGGTTAGCAATCAATTTTCCATTGTTGAAAATAGGTTGAGTGAGAGAACCTATAGCAGTCAACAGCACTTTTCCGGGATTGACAACCATCGCACCAGCACTGTTAGTCCATCCAGCAGTACCAGTAATATTCAAGCCAGGATAAAATGCAGCACGAGCCTGATTGGTAGTATAATAAGCACTTGCCAATGTCATTTCTGCCACTTTCACATCAGGACGATTCTCCAACAACTGCAAAGGAACACCAGCAGTCAACTCTTCCGGCATCACCTGTTCATCCAATGTACTTCTTTCAATAGTCTGAGGAGCCTTGGCCAATAATACAGCTAAAGAGTTTTCTGTTTCACGTACCTGACGTTTCAAATCCATCAAAGAAGCTTCTACCTGATGACTGGCAGCACGCATCTGTGCAACAGCGGCCTCAGTTGTCATACCGGCAATTTTCATAGCTTCCATTACACGTACATTTTCCTTGTAAATAGCAGATGTTTCTGTAGTAATTTCTACCTGACGATCTAACATCAACAAAGAATAATAAATATTGGCAATACCACAAATCAGCTGAGAACGAACAGCCTGCTGTGCATATTTACTCTGCAAATAGGCTGCTTTTTGATTACGATTGGCATTCAATAACTTACCGAACAAATCGATTTCCCAACTTGCAGCTACCGGCAACTGATAAGTTTTTGAAGTTTTTGAACCATCAAAACTACTCAAAGTTCCTTGTGGAGCTAAATTGATAGAAGGGAGATAAGAAAGACGAGCTGAAGTCAACATGACTTTTGCTTCTTCCACCCGCAAGATAGCGGCCTGCATATCTACATTATTAGCCAATCCTTCTTCTATCAAACTCTGCAATTTCGCATCACGGAAGATTTCCTGCCAAGGTAAATTTCCCATATTCATGGTATCAGCGGCCAATGTATCCACAGCCGATACCGGATCACGGTAAATACCCGAAGCATCAATTGATTCCGGACGGTCATATGCCTTGTAAATGTGGCAACTGCTCATCATAGCAGTTGCACACATCATTCCTATAATTTGTTTTTTCATTATTTCTTCGTATTTTTTAAAGAGTACTGTTCAATTTCAGATTGTACTTCACTTTCATCCAAACCATCCCATTCCATCGGTTTCACTTTTTCTTGTAACCACTGGAATATTACAAACAGCACTGGAACAATGAATATCTGTAATATCATACCAATCAACATACCACCGATAGTAGAAGCTCCCAAAGTACGGTTACCATGAGCACCTACACCCATCGCCAACATCAACGGAATCAAACCGACAATCATCGCCAAAGAAGTCATCAAAATCGGTCGCAAACGAGCAGCAGCTCCCAAAACGGCAGCCCAAGAAATACTCATACCTTGTTTACGACGATCAAGAGCAAACTCTACAATCAAAATAGCATTCTTAGCCAACAGACCCATCAACATAATCAAGGCAATCTGCATATAGATATCATTTGACATGGATCCAAGAACCATCTTCAATGCAGGAATACTTCCTAAAGCCGCAAATCCATTTACAAATACAAAGCTACCCATCAAACCGAAAGGAACAGAAAGCAATACTGACAACGGCAAGATGTAACTTTCATACTGTGCACTCAGCAACAAGTAAACAAAGACAAAACACAATACGAAAATAATACCGGTAGAACTTCCACTTGTCTGTGCCTCTTCACGGGCCATACCACCTAACTCATAACCAAATCCAGTTGGCAGATTTTCCTTTGCAACTTCCGCAATTGCCTGAAGAGCCTGACCAGAAGTGTATCCAGAAGCAGGAGCCACCATTACTTTCATTGATGTATACAAGTTAAAACGGTTGATAATATCAGGACCATATACTTTTTTCAAAGAAACAAACTGAGTAATCGGAGCCATATCTCCATTATTTGCACGCACTTTTACACCATTGAGCGCCTCCATATTCTTTGTTGCATCAGGTTCTGCCTGAATCATTACACGATACATCTTACCAAAACGGTTAAAGTTAGATGCATACAAACCTCCAAAATATCCTTGCATGGTAGAAAGAATATCACTCGGACTAATACCTGCTTTCTTACAAGCTGCTGCATCTATATCCAATTGGTATTGCGGGAAATTCGGGTTGAAAGTAGTCTGTGCACGACTAATTTCCGGACGTTTTTCCAATGCTGCGATATAATCCTTTACCACATCAAAGAAGTGATTCAAATCACCACCAGTCTTATCTTGCATGTTCAACTCAATATCACTTGACACTGAATAACCAGGAATCATAGGAGGAGCAAAGAACAATACCTGTGCATCCTTGATTACTTTCTGAGCACGCATAAACAAAGTGGCGACAACCATATCAGAATTCTGCATAGTAGAACGTTCTTCCCAGTCTTTTAACTTGATGATGACAGAACCATAAGAAGGACCTTGACCACCAATAAAACTATAACCAGAAATAATAGTACGTGATTGAACTGCCGGATCTACAGCCACCAAACTATCTACTTTTGCCAAAACGTCCATAGCACGTTCTTGAGAGGTACCAGGAGGTAATGTTACAGCACCCATAATTGTACCTGTATCTTCATTTGGAACCATACCTGTAGGAGTAGTGTTCATAAAGAATACCAATAAAACAATAGATGCACCAACCAGACCCAATGACAACCATTTTTTATGGATAAAGAATACAACACGTTTTTTGTACTTCTTCAGCAATGAATCGTAAGCAGCATTAAAGGATACATGAAAACGATCTATTAAAGACATCTTTTTCTTACTACCATGCTCTCCTGTATGAGGCTTCAGGAAAATAGCACACAAAGCTGGAGAAAGAGTCAACGCATTCAAAGCAGAAAAACCAATGGCAATAGCCATAGTCAAACCAAACTGACGATAGAATGTACCAGCTGTACCTCCCATGAAACTTACCGGGATAAATACAGACATCATCACCAAGGTAATAGAAACGATAGCACCACCGAGTTCGCTCATAGCATCAATAGATGCTTCACGAGCAGATTTGTATCCTTGGTCCAATTTGGCATGCACACCTTCGACCACCACAATCGCATCATCGACTACAATCGCAATGGCTAACACCATCGCTGACAAAGTCAACAAGTTAACACTAAAGCCAATCAGTTTCAAAACAAAGAAAGTAGCAATCAATGCTACCGGAATAGCAATAGCCGGAATTAAAGTAGAACGAAAATCTTGCAAGAAAATATATACTACAATAAATACCAAGATAAATGCTTCTATCAATGTCTTGATAACTTCATGAATTGAAGCATACAAGAAGTCATTTGCATTTTGAGCAACATTGATCTTTAAACCTGCAGGCAAACTTTCTTCAGCTTTGCTGATTACATCCAACAAATTATTAATGGTTTCAGTTGCATTGGTACCTGCCATCTGGAAAACGATACAAGTTACGGCTTTATGACCATTTACTGTATTGTTGAAAGTATAAGCCAAACGTCCTAATTCAATTCGAGCAACATCTCCCAAACGAAGCACTTCCCCATCAGGTAAAGCCTTAACAACAATATCTTCAAACTCCTCTGTTTGCTGCAAACGTCCTTTATAACGAATAGTGTATTGATAAGTCTGGTTACCACGTTCACCAAACTGTCCAGGAGCCGCTTCAATATTCTGCTCAGCCAAGACACCTGAGATATCAGCAGGAACCAACTTATATTGTGCCATTACATCCGGTTTCAACCAGATACGCATAGAGTAGTCCTGTCCCATGACGTTGGCATCACCCACACCTTTCACACGCTGAACTTCCGGAATCAAATTAATCTTCGCATAGTTCTCTATAAACTCAATATTATACTTGTCTTCGGCATCATACAATGAAAAAATTAGCAACATAGAGTTCTGTCGCTTTTGAGTCGTTACACCCACTTTTGTTACTTCTGCCGGCAACAATCCTTGTGCCATAGAAACACGGTTCTGAACATTGACCGCCGCCATGTCCGGATCAGTTCCCTGATTAAAATAAACACTAATATCTGCAGAACCGTTATTTGAGGCACTAGACTGAATATACATCATGTTTTCTACACCATTGATTTGATCTTCCAACGGTGCAATTACTGAATTCAATACAGTTTGTGCATTGGCTCCGGTATAAGTAGCTCCTACTGATACAGTAGGAGGCGCAATATCCGGATACTGTGTAACAGGCAAGGTAGCCAAACCTATTATACCCAGAATTACCATCAAGATAGAAATTACCGTTGATAGTACCGGACGATTAATAAATTTATCTAGTTTCATTTTATACCTTATATATTATATAAACGATATTGTTTTAAATTCTTCCGATTATTTAAAAGCGGTAGCAAAATTACCATCGTGCTGGTCTTTCAATGCCTGCTGATATTTTGCTTCTTTCTGAGCTACAGTAATGGGAACTATTTTTTGTCCATCCTGCAAATTCTGTACACCCTCCACTACTATTTTATCACCTGCATTCAAACCACTTGTTACTATATAATTTTTTCCATCATTCAGATTGGAAATCTTTACCTCTGTATGCTTCAATGTACTATCAGCCTGAAGTACATATACAAACTTCTTATCCTGAATTTCCTGAGTAGCAGTCTGAGGTATCAATATTACATTTTCCATTGCATATGGGAAAACAACATTAGCCATACCTCCACTACGTAAAATATTCTGTTTATTCGGGAAAATAGCACGCATACTTACAGAACCCGTTGTCTGATCAATCACTCCACTTACAGCATCAATCTTTCCACTATCTGCATAAAGAGTTCCATCAGCCAACTGTAACTGTACAGCAGGCATTTTTTCCAATTGTTCCTTCAGTGTACCACCCGCACGTGTCAAGTCCAGCAACTGTTTTTCTGTCATAGAGAAATACACATACATATCACCAATCTGAGAAACTGTTGTCAGAGGTTCGGCAACCGAAGGACTCACTAAGGCACCTACACGATAAGGGAAAGTACCAATCACTCCATCAGAAGGACTTGTCACTGTACAAAATCCTAAATTTTGCTTTGCTGCAGCATAAGCAGCTTTAGCCTGCGCTGCATTTGCTTTTGCTGTAAGTAAATTATTCACAGCTGTTTGATATTCAAAATCACTGATGATTTTCTGTTCATGAAGCATTTTCTTATTTACTTCAGTTTCTGCTACAGTTTTCAGGTTTGCTTCAGCTGATTCCACTCCAGCTTTAGCCTGATCATAAGCAGCTTTATACTGAGTAGGATCAATTTCAAACAAAGCCTGTCCTTTACGTACAGTTGCACCTTCATCCACACACAACTTTACAATAAATCCAGATACTTGTGGACGAATTTCAATATCTTGCAAACCCTTAATTGTTGCAGGATACTGTGTAGTCTGTTCACTTGAAGTAAACGAAACTGTCTCTACAGCAAACTCATCGTCACCTAATTTCATTCCGCCTTGACCACCACAAGCAGTCAGCAAAAACATACCTAATGCCACCATGGCTATTCGGCTTGAAGAAAAACTTCTGTTTTTTTCCACTCTCATATTCATTTTAAAAAATAATTAATATTTCATTCACTATTTCCCCAAAACATCCCTTAGTATTGAAAACTTTTCAACGCTACTTAGTTTTTATCTTTGCAAAGATAGAAAAAAAATTACTCCTTAACTCCCTGTTTTAACTAACAATAACCATAATATTCGGTTATCCTTACAGATAGGCAAATTTATCCTATTAATTGACCGATTGTACCGACAAAAACCTTGAAGAAGAATAAACAGTTTATGGTTTTTTAAATAAAATAATCTTCCATTTGTTATTTTATTCCTACATTTGTACGACACATAATACGAATATAAACAAAACCAATAGAAATATGACTAAGATAACAAAAGAGGCTGCCTTATTATATCATTCTCAAGGTAAGCCAGGAAAAATTGAGGTTATTCCAACCAAACCTTATCAAACACAAAGAGATTTATCATTAGCCTACTCTCCCGGAGTAGCAGAACCTTGTCTGGAAATCCAAAAAGATCCTAAAACAGCATATGACTATACAGCTAAAGGAAACCTAGTAGCCGTAATATCCAATGGAACAGCCGTTTTAGGACTCGGAGATATTGGCGCGATGAGTGGTAAGCCTGTTATGGAGGGAAAGGGTTTGCTTTTCAAGATTTATGCAGGTATCGACGTGTTTGATATTGAAGTAAATGAAAAAGACCCTGACAAATTTATCGAAGCAGTCAAGGCAATAGCTCCCACATTTGGCGGTATCAACCTGGAAGATATCAAAGCCCCTGAGTGCTTTAAAATCGAGCAGCGCCTAAAAGAAGAATTGGACATTCCTGTTATGCACGATGACCAGCACGGTACTGCAATTATCTCAAGTGCCGGATTGCTCAATGCATTGGAAGTTGCCGGCAAAAAAATTGAAGATGTTAAAATTGTAGTCAACGGTGCAGGAGCCTCTGCTGTATCTTGTACAAAACTCTACATTGCTTTAGGAGCACGTTTGGAAAACATTGTCATGCTCGACAGCAAGGGAGTAATTTCCAAAACCCGTACAGACTTGAATGAGCAAAAGAAGTTTTTTGCAACCGACCGCACCGATATACATACATTGGAAGAGGCAATCAAAGGGGCTGATGTATTCTTAGGATTGTCAAAAGGCAATGTACTTAGTCAGGATATGGTACGTAGCATGGCAAGCCATCCGATTGTATTTGCTCTGGCAAATCCGACTCCGGAAATTTCATACGAAGATGCAATGGCATCACGCCCAGACGTATTAATGTCTACCGGACGTTCCGATTATCCCAACCAGATAAACAACGTTATCGGCTTCCCTTATATTTTCCGAGGAGCTCTTGATACACGTGCTACTGCCATCAACGAAGAAATGAAACTGGCAGCCGTACATGCTATAGCCTCTTTAGCCAAGAAACCGGTTCCCGATGTAGTGAACGAAGCTTATCATGTAAACAACCTGACATTCGGTCCCGAATATTTCATTCCAAAACCGGTTGACCCACGCCTTATTACAGAAGTATCTATGGCTGTAGCAAAAGCAGCTATGGAATCAGGAGTAGCACGTAAGCAAATCACCGACTGGGAAGAATACAAGAACCACCTGCGCGAACTGATGGGACAAGAAAACAAACTGACCCGTCAGTTATACGATACAGCCCGCCGTTGCCCACAACGTGTGGTATTCGCTGAAGGCGGTCACCCAAACATGCTAAAGGCAGCCGTTGAAGCCAAGTCTGAAGGATTATGTCATCCTATTATATTAGGAAATGAAGAACGTATCGAAAAACTGGCTAAAGAACTCGACCTCAGTCTGGAAGGCATAGAAATCGTAAATCTTCGTCACGACCGAGAAGCTGAACGCCGCGAACGCTATGCACACATTTTATGTGAAAAACGTGCGCGCGAAGGTGCCAACTTCCAGGAAGCCAACGATAAGATGTTCGAACGTAACTACTTTGGTATGATGATGGTAGAAACAGGAGATGCCGATGCTTTTGTAACCGGACTTTATACAAAATATTCGAATACCATCAAAGTGGCCAAGGAAGTAATCGGTATCCAACCCGGTTACAACCATTTTGGAACAATGCATATCCTTAATTCAAAGAAAGGTACCTATTTCATTGCAGATACACTAATCAATCGCCATCCCGATACAGAAACATTGGTCGATATTGCAAAACTGGCTACAAAAGCAGTACGCTTCTTCAACCAGGAACCTGTAATTGCCATGCTATCGTATTCCAATTTCGGTTCGGACACAGAAGGAAGCCCAGCCAAAGTACATGAAGCCATAGCTACCATGCACAAGGAATTCCCCGAGCTTGCCATCGATGGAGAAATGCAGGTAAAATTTGCTCTTGATAATGCGTTACGCGATGAGAAGTATCCGTTTACCCGCCTTAAAGGAAAAGAAGTCAACACTCTGGTATTCCCAAATCTAAGTTCGGCCAATGCCACTTACCAGCTCATACAAAATATGAGTGAAACTGAAGTTATTGGCCCCATCCAGATGGGACTGAACAAACCAATTCATTTTACTGACATTGAAAGTTCAGTACGCGATATCGTTAACATCACAGCCATTGCTTGTATTGATGCGATAGTAGCAAAGAAAATGAAATGTACTGAGAAATAATCAACCCACAAATCAAGGATGAAGAATTTTACACATTAGTTCTTCATCCTTTTTTATTTCTATCCGAACCATATACCATGAGAAAACCACTAACCCACACACAATGCATCATTCTTACCCTCTTTTGGGCCTTACTTTGTTTTTTAGTATTAACATCCGCACCTCGTATAGACGGGCCACTCATTGTAGCTATCCTTATCTCAGGAGCATTAGTATTTATACCCATCACCAAGTCAATAAAAGCAAGGAATAAATAAGCATTTCAACATAACAAAGCTTACATTTTGTATTTTTTGATACACTTTCTTTGTTTTTGTTTATAAAATGTTGCACAAAACAAATTTTATACATAATTTTGTCAGCGGTAAAAAGCTCTATTAACAGATAATACAAATAGAATTATGAATGCAGCTAAAGTATTGGAAGATTTAAAAAGAAGATTCCCTAACGAACCTGAGTATCATCAGGCAGTAGAAGAAGTTTTAAGCACGATTGAAGAAGAGTACAACAAACACCCGGAATTCGACAAAGTAAACCTGATTGAACGTCTTTGCATTCCAGATCGAGTATACCAATTCCGTGTAACATGGATGGATGATAAAGGTAATATCCAGACTAACATGGGTTATCGTGTACAACACAACAATGCCATCGGCCCCTACAAAGGTGGTATCCGTTTCCATAGCTCAGTAAACTTAGGTATCTTAAAATTCCTTGCTTTCGAGCAAACATTCAAAAACTCCCTGACCACTCTTCCGATGGGTGGAGGTAAAGGTGGTTCAGATTTCTCTCCGCGCGGCAAATCTAACGCTGAAGTAATGCGTTTCTGTCAGGCATTCATGTTGGAACTTTGGCGTCACATCGGTCCTGAAACAGACGTACCGGCAGGTGATATCGGTGTAGGTGGACGTGAAGTTGGATTCATGTTTGGTATGTACAAAAAACTGGCACACGAATTCACAGGTGTATTGACAGGTAAAGGTCGTGAATTTGGTGGTTCACTTATCCGTCCGGAAGCAACTGGTTACGGTAACATCTACTTCCTGTTGGAAATGTTGAAAACACGTAATATTGACATTGCAGGTAAGACTTGTCTGGTTTCAGGTTCAGGTAACGTAGCTCAATACACTGTTGAAAAATTAATTCAACTTGGAGCTAAAGTAGTCACAATGTCAGATTCAGACGGCTATATTTACGATCCAGACGGTATCGACCGTGAGAAACTGGATTATATCATGGAATTGAAGAACTTGTACCGCGGACGTATTCGTGAATATGCAGAGAAATATGGTTGCAAATACGTAGCAGGTGCTCGCCCATGGAATGAAAAAGCAGACATTGCTCTTCCTTCTGCTACCCAGAACGAAATCAACGGCGACGATGCAAAAGCACTTATCGCAAACGGAGTATTTGCTGTATCTGAAGGAGCAAACATGCCTTCTACTCCGGAAGCTATCCGTGTATTCCAGGAAGCCAAGATTCTCTACGCACCAGGTAAAGCAGCCAATGCAGGTGGTGTATCAGTCTCTGGTCTGGAAATGACCCAGAACTCTATCAAACTGAGCTGGAGTCAGGAGGAAGTAGATGAAAAACTGAAAAGCATCATGAAAAATATTCACGAAGCTTGTGTACAATATGGTACAGAACCAGACGGTTATATTAACTACGTAAAAGGTGCCAATGTAGCCGGCTTCATGAAAGTAGCCAAAGCAATGATGGCTCAAGGTATTGTATAAAACACTACATCCATACAATTTTACACAAACCCTTTGCTTCTTTCTCTTATACAAAGAGAAGAACAAAGGGTTTTCTTCTTTCCATACCCGAGAAGAAAAAGTACCAATATATGCTATCATACAATAGGATAGTATATTTATTCACACTCTTACAAAATATTATACAAGGCTAAATTTACTTATTACAAAGATGTTTATTAAAGTCTTTTATCTATCTTTGCAAGCCATAAAATTCTAATTTTTAATCAGATAAAAGATGAAACTAACGCATGTATTTACAAGTATACTGCTCGTTATAGCCAGCACCTCGTGCATTCAAGACGAAGCTCTGAATGTAGAAGCTGCAATAGACGGATGTAGTGGAGCCAATATTCAATTGCTAAATATCAATGAAATAAGTCGGGAAATAGACATTTACGTATTCGACGGAGCCAACACTGCGGCTCAGGAGTTAAACTTCGAACTTCCCGAAGGAGCAAGTATCGTTCCTGATAAAAAAGAAGCCGGAGACAATCCTCCCTATTATGATTTCAGTACGCAAACCCAGCGTAATTTTACCGTCACCTCAGAAGATGGTAACAATCATTCTACCTATACATTAAACATGTATAAAATCAAGTTGCCATTAGAATATTCTTTTGAAAACTTACGTGAAATCAATCCTTACCACATTCTCTATATTACAGACATCAACGGAATTATGCAGTGGGCCAGTGGTAATCCAGGATACAAGTTATGCGGTATGGCTAAAAGTGCAGAAGATTATCCTACAGTACAGACCAGTGGAGGTAAAGAAGGAAAATGCATCACTCTTACCACACGAAGCACAGGTTCTTTTGGAAGCATGACCAAAATGCCTATAGCTGCCGGAAACCTCTTTGTGGGATCATTCGATGCAACCAATGCAGTTATTGCCCCTTTACAAGCAACCCAGTTCGGATTTACCTTCACCCGTAAACCTATTCGTATGACCGGATATTACAAATATAAAGCAGGAGATGTATTTACGGATAAAGCCGGACAAGTTGTTAGTGGAAAAACTGATACCGGTGATATATATGCAGTATTATACGAAGCCCCTACGAGTGATTTTTCTTTAGACGGAGACTTGTTTACCCCCGGTAACGAAAAAGCACAACACATCGTGGCACTGGCACGTATAGAAAAAACCATAGAAACAGACCAATGGACCTCATTCGATCTGCCTTTCGAACCTCAGAACGGTAAAACTATCGATGAAGACGGATTGAAAAACGGCAAATACAAACTCGCTGTAGTATTTTCCTCCAGCATACGTGGAGCTTACTTTGAAGGAGCAGTAGGAAGCCAGTTGCAAATTGATGAAGTGAAAATAGAATGTGAAGAAGAAAACTAAAAAATAAGCAAAATGAAAATAACAAAATATCTTTTCATTCTGACTGCCTTTATAGCAGCAGAAATACAGTCGGTCTATGCCCAGTCGACAGATTCAGAACACAAAGGGCTGCTTTGGTCTTCTCTGCATGGATTAGATTACGAATTCAAAGCCGGAGTTAATATCGGAGGGACTTCTCCACTTCCTCTTCCACAAGAAATCAGAAGTCTTGACAGTTATTCCCCCGGATTGGCAATCACATTGGAGGGAAGCGCCACCAAGTGGATTGATGTCCAAAAGAAATGGGGAGTCAGCATAGGATTCCGTTTAGACAAAAAAGATATGACAACCGATGCTACTGTAAAAAACTATGGCATGGCTATTTTCAATGAAGTAGGTGGCAAGGTAGAAGGTTTATGGACCGGTGGAGTAAATACCAAAGTAAAAATGTCATTACTTACTTTTCCGATATTAGCCAGATATCAAATAAGCAAACGTTGGAAACTATCGGCAGGTCCTTATTTCTCTTATATGATGGATGGAGAATTCTCCGGTAATGTATACGAAGGTCATTTACGTACTCCCGATGCGACCGGAACACGCATCGACTTTCAAGGAGAAAATACAGCTACATACGATTTTTCCAATGAATTGAGAAAATTTCAATGGGGGCTCCAAGTTGGAGGAAGCTGGAATGCATACAGACATCTTACTGTACATGCCGACCTGACATGGGGACTGAATGATATGTTTAAAAAAGACTTCAATACTATTTCATTTGCAATGTATCCCATCTACCTTAACTTAGGATTTGGCTACGAATTCTAATAGGTATCCATCAAGCCTTCACACTTTTTTCCTGCAAATTATCAATACAACAGAAAGGAAAAAAGCATGAAGGCTTTTTCATTCTTTTCTCCCTACCCTATCTATCTGAAATAATAATTCCGTAAGACACAGAAAACACTTTGTAAGAAAAACAAAGCCAATGCAAATGGCAATAGAGCCTCAGCTTACAAGTATTCTCACCAGTCCTTACTTGTAAGTAGTGAACTCATCATTGGGAAAAATTCTACTCCTTTCAAGAAAAAACTCCAGTACTCACTTGAAAGTACTGGCAATGAATGAGACAGGCCTCCTTTTTTATAGCAAAATTCTTTATTTCTGATATACTTTATCTATCCAAAGTTTACTATCAGGAACATCATCCAATTTATCTCCTTCATAACTTGAAAAATAATATAGTAAGACTTTATCTTATTACTCAATACGGACAGCTTATGCCCCTTATTGAAAAAAATAAAGCGATACTGAATATCAGTATCGCTTTATTCCTTAACATAAGAAGTTCATTATTTCTTTATCAAATCCAAACCAATATTGAAGGTTTCAGTTTTACTCCAATAACCTGAAATAAGCTGCAACAATGCACTAGCTGTTTCTGCTTCCTCTGGAATTAAATTAGCAGCTACCAATGCATCCCATACATACATCAAATCATTTTTCATCACAGGTGTTCCCCAATCATCAACTTCTTCAGTTTCACGAAGAGTCATCATAGAATCAAATGCTGACTTATCTAAGTATAAATAGACCTTTCCGGCTTCTTCTTTCTTGTTCATCGGAATACCATTCAAAGCCCATCCCTGCAACTGTTTGATTGTTGCATCTGATACATTAGTCAAATCAATCTGAAACATACTTTTCAACATCGCCTTCAAAACTGAAGGTTCAGACATCAATACCTGATTGATAATTTCTTCCAAGCCGCTTGCATCCTGTCCTCCAAGCGCTGCGCCTAAGATATTAGCTATATTCAACTTCACCAAGAGTTTTCCATTATTTTCACTCCAAGTCGCCAATCCTTCCGGTGATGTAGTAAAGCCAGATACAGCCGCTAAAGAAGTAATTTCTGATTCTTTCGGAAAAGTCTGCATCAACATTCCCCCCATTGCCCAATTCATTAACTGATCAGTCCCCTTTAAAGTCGGCTTATCCACATAAGAGGCTATGATATTTCCATCCTCCTTTAATTCCACAGTATTTAAAACTTGAGGAAGAAGAGCAGCTCCCATCATACGGAACATTCCTGAAGCTACTACTGTAAAAGCATCATTGGCTTCCCATTCTGCATACAAAGGACCTGATATCGGGAAATTTTTAATTGGATTCTCTCCTTCAGTTACAACAAAATCTTCTGTAGTATAATCAGCCAGTCCATAAGTTCCCACCAAAGGATTCACAGGATTAGGAGTATCTCCGCCATTATCATCACTACAAGAAGTAAACAATGTCACTGTACACAATACAGCAAGCATGTAATAAAACAAATTCTTTTTCATCCTTATTATTTTCTAAACAGTTATTAATAAAAACAGATACACTCGGTATTGTTTCTTAAAATCGGTTGCAAAGTAACCCACATTTCACAATACTCACAAGGTCTATTTATCTTATTTTTGTTCCATTTTTTACCTTACAATGAGAATTTATTATATAAATCATTAATTTATATAGCTTATCCAGTATTCCAAGAGAAATAATTATAGTCAATATTTCAGAAAATTTTATCTTTGCAAAAAGAGAAAATAAAATGGAAAAGGAACTGCCCAAAATAGAATTGCCAGAAGAATGGATTATTGGAACAGGAATCAGTAAGGAATTACTAAGTTTATATACCAACTTTCCATGTCGGTTAAAATCGGAAATATTTGTACTTTGTATGGATGGGGAAATCGAAGCCTCTATCAACCTTAATCGGATAAAAGTACAAGCAAACGATTTTGTCACTATCATGCCTGGAAGTATCTTCCAGGTTCATAAAGTAGAAGGTAATCTGAAAATCTATTTCGGAGGATTTTCTTCGCAGTACATTAACCAGGCAGCACTTACACGCTCAGCCTTAGATACATTATATATTACCTTAGGACGTCCTGTCATATCTCTCAAACCAAAGGGCGCCCAATTATTAGAAGATTATTTCTGCTTTTTAATCAAATTATACGAGTTCTTCAACGAAACGACCCGCAAACTGATTACTCCTCACCTTTATAACAACATTCATACTGGAATAGCGACAATATACCGTAACAAACCGGAAGAAACTACCAGTAATATTTCCAAAAGCGAACAGCTCTGCAAAAGTTTTACGCAATTAGTAATGCAAAACTATAATCAGGTTCGCAATGTATCTTGGTATGCAGAACAATTGAACATTACCCACTCTCATCTCTGTACTACAGTGAAACAAGTTACAGGGAATACATGCATGGAAATTATCTCAAGAATGGTAATTATGGATGCTAAATCACAGTTGAAATCTACCAAACTGTCAATACAGGAAATATCCGATTCTTTAAATTTTGCCAATATGTCCTTCTTTGGAAAATACTTCAAACGGTATGTCGGAATGAGTCCGTTAGAATATCGCAACAGTGAATAGCATAACTTACAAAAACATTATATATACAAAAAGAGTCCGAATAAAACCCGGACTCTTTTTGTAAAACACTTTATCGCTATTTCAATAAACTTTATAGAACATAAGTTTATCATATACGACAGATTCTACTGATCATAATCATACTCCAAGCTGAATTCGTCTACCCACATGGTAGAACCGGCACCTCCAGTAAAATAATCTCCATATTTACTAGCCGAACAAACAATCAGCAAATATTTAGGTACACGGTCTGTGTCACGATACTCCAATTCAATCTCGAACTCACGATACTCAGACATGGTTTCACTGCAATTCATTTCTCCGTAAGCAATAATATGAGGATCTGTTTTCGTAAAATACTTCGAATTTTGTGGATTTGTACGTATTTCTACAGGTTCATCCCAATCTCCCAGTGAAACCCATATGATACAAGTATCCTGTTTGCCCTTTAAATCCTCATGAGCCTTATCGGCATATTTAATAATGGAACTTGTATATTTAAAATATCCTTTCAGTTTAGTAGGCCGTGCAGTAAACTCCCTTCCAAATCCTAAAATACCATTTGTGCCGTCTGTTTCCTTATATTCACCCAAGAACAAGTTACCGGCAGCAAATTTACCGAAGGAACCAAGCCCTACAAACTTAGAACCTAACATGGCAGCCTGACCTCCCTGAGGAGCTCCGCTCCAAACATCAGAAGTAGGCTGAGTAATATTGTCATTAGCAGAAAGAGTTGTACTTCCCCAGTTTCCTGTATCCCAATAAGATATACCTCCTTCTTTCCAAGGACATATTACCTTTCCTTCCTTATGCCATTCGTCGAAGCCTAAGTTAGGAACTGTAGCAGCAATTCCAGTGGTAAACTTTGTTTCCTCTCCATACTCTTCTCCCGAGTAAGCTCTACAAACATAAGTAGTGGCAGCATCCAAATGAATCAGACGAACTTTAAAGTTACCACCCTCATGAGTTATGTCCGAACTGCTTACGCGAATCCAATCCTGCTCTCCATCCTTTTTATATTCACATCCATTTTCTGCACCTTGACGTCCAAATCCGTTAACCCAAGCTACATTAGTCCAAGCATCTACACTATTAACTCCTACATTTATATCTGTAAGGTTTACATATAAAGTCCACTCTTCATCAATGAAATCACTATATTTCACCTGTACTTTAGCAGTTGCAAATGCTCCTTTGTTCTCCCACTGTAATTCAGGGAGTGCAGTTGTTCCGTTTTGTGTAGAGCCTTCCGGACCTAATTTCAATGCAGTCAGTTGAATCGATTTCAGACCTTGTGTCCGAGGAATATTCACCGCAGCTTCCCTTTCTTCCGGATAAAAATAAGCTTGACCAATCTGACCATTTACAGTAAATACCCGTTCAATTGTCTGTTCGGCTACCACTGTCCAAATATAATCTTGATACAAGGACAAAGTTATATTCAACGGTTGGCTCAAATCAACAATCGATTCTGGTTCAATCGAAGCCTTTCCACCTTCTGTTACTTCCAAAGAGTGAATCTTTACTTTCTTTGGATTTACAGTTTCATTCAATTGTAGGGTTACTTTCCGTTCATCATTCGAAATTACGGCATTTCCCACTTGTCCTTCTACAGTCATATCAGTGATATAGAGTTTTACCGTAGGATAAGGAAAGTCATTTTTCAAACAAGCAGTGAGCAAACATACTATTAAACAAAGACAGATCCCTGCTATTTTATATATTATCTTCTTCATATCATCAGATGCATACGGTTAAACCGATATTGATATTCAACAAATTAATTTTAAAATTGGCTCCGCTGTTGGTTCGTTTACCAGTCTCTCCCGAGCTTTTCTTCTGTTTTTCCCAATTATAGGTAAAACCTGCCACCCCAAATGAAATTTCAGCTCCCACATTAGGCATAACAGAAATGGCAATACCCGGATTAATACCAAAGTGTAACTGATTGATGGTTGTATCCGTATATTTCAAGGTTTCATCAGCCCCACGAGAAAAACGTGAAGAACCGGTATTATACCCTATAGTAGTTTCATTGAATAAGCCAAATAATCCTTTTGGATCAATACCTATATACGAACGATGAAACAAATTAAAAGAATACAAATCTTCTGAATAATGAATATCTTTCAAAGAAACGTCCAAATCATCTATATTTAAAGCAAAATTATTGATTGCTCCAGACACTCTTGAATACCCCAGTTTTACTCCAATTATTGTATTATCTTTTACCGCATAACCAATAAACGGATGCACACTCAATGTACGAAGATTCACATCAATGTCTTTTAACAAAGAAAACAAGACACGACTATTGTCAGCTTCAAAACTAAACACAGAGAAAGTAACACCACCAATCCATTTATTTTTAGGGATGAAACGGTAATTGGTAATACCACGATTATAACGTCCTACTGGCTTAGTATAAATAATACGTGACGAATCGACTGGAGCTTTCAACTCAGAATTTGATACATATACAGTATCATGTATATGTATAAACTTATAGACAGTATCAGGATGAATTTTTACAATCGAATCAGAAGCCACCTGAGCCATAGCCCAGGAAGTTCCCAATAGAATAAATAATATCAAACTATATAAACGCAACAATATTACCATAATTATAAGTAAAATGCAATTCCCAATCCTATTGAGAATATATTAATTTTAAAATTCGCAGAAGTAGACGATTGTTCTCCAGTTTCCACCTGATTAGTTGTCTGTCTCTTCTTACTTAAATTCACTCCCAATACTCCGACACTGACTTCCACCGCCGTATAATTATTGATAAATGCAACTAGCCCCGGACTAACTCCAAGTCCCATATCTACAGAAGTAGAATAAGTTCCAGTAAGTTCCTCTCCACGTCCATTGGATACTTTAGACTGACTTCCTCCAACTTCCAACTGAGTTTCGCTAAACAATGCAAAACGTTTACTTTCTCCCAACGGAATATAATTACGGAAAATAGCCATCGCTGAATACGAATGCTTAAGCTGATAGATATTATTCACATCAAACTGGTTTTCATCATCCAGATTAATCTGAGTTTCATCCATACGAACAAGTGTACGTGAATAATTGAAACGAGCTCCCAACGCCATATTATCCTTCAGTGCATAAGCAAACATCGGACTTATCTTGAATTTATAACCATCCGAATTTACTCCCTCTACGACCAGAAAGTCATAATTACTTTCTGTATGCTCAGAATAAGAAACATTACTTCCTACAATCCATTGCCCCTTAGGTACAAACACTTTAGGGGGAAGTTTCTTCTGAGTATCCTGTGCGTGCATCTCTACGATGCCACACATCAGACACAACAATATATAAACTATTTTTTTCACAAATTTACTTTATCTAAGTTTATTCATAAATCAACTCCATATCGTCAAGCCACATTTTACTACCGGTACTTCCAGCAAAGTAATCACCATATTTACTTGCCGAAGCTACAATAATGATAGAGGTAGGTTTACGCTTATTACCTCCATAATTGTCATAATCCAGATTTATTGTCAACTCAACCAGATTCTCTCCATCCTTGTAAGCTTCATCGAAAGTCTTCTCACCATAAGCAATAGTACCATCTCCCGAATAAGTCCCTTTCTCGGTACTGAACAGACTTGCCTGATTTTTGGTTCTTACCACGAAAGGCCATGTCATTCCATTTGCTTCCTGACCAGCCCAGTCGCCCACTGCCGCATAAATAATTCCCTTATCCATATCTCCTTTATTGATAAGCGAAGTTCCAGTATGATTGTAGTCCACAGTTCCCGGCTCATAGCGTACCCACACTTTCAAAGCCTTCGGACGACTGGTACAAGGACGTCCCCATCCAAGTATTCCATCAGTACCGTCTTTTGAAATAAACTGTCCTACGAATAAGTTTCCGGCAGCAAATTTACCAAAGATACCCAAGCCTACATACTGGGAAGACAACAAGATAGACTGTTTTCCACCGTGTTTAACAGATGTATCTGGAGTAGTAACATTCACTCCCAAAGTTGAAGAACCATGATTTCCGGTATCCCACCACATGGATTGGCCATCACCGTAAATCAAAATAGGCGAACTTCCAGAAGTATATTCAAATCCTGCATTTTCTGGCTGGAAAGTATCCTCTGTTGTAAATTCACACACCACAGAAGAAGCCTGTTCACCATCCATTGCCTGATATTCATAAGTAGTTCCAGGAACTAAGCCTGAAATTTCCTTGCTAAAACTCTGTTCTGTCAAATCGGCATCCACAATAGTCCAATCTGTAGTTTCTTTTACACGATAACGGAAACGTGGAGCAGAGTTCAAAGTTCCAACAGCAGTACCATGTAAAGTAGCCTTTGAAGTCCAAACTTCATAAGGAAGTATTTCTTCCGTTATTACTTTAACATCCGAAGCAATGATATCCCATACTACAGTACGAGTTTTTCCATTAGTATCAGTAGCAGTAATATTAGTTACAGAATTATTACCTGTGGCAGTCATTTTGGATATCAAACTTTGAGCAAACAATACCTTCCAATTATCTCCATTGAGAGTAGAATTCTTATCTGCAACCGAAAGTCCCAAAGATTTTAAAGCCTCGTCTTGCCCATTAAGTTGCAACATATCAAACTGATTAGCATCAAATCCCCACTCTGTAAAACGGTCATTCTGAATAACCAAACTTACCAATGGAGAAGAAGTGGCTATCTGAAAATAAAAGTCTTTCTGCACCCCAGGTTCCAAAAATACAGGATGCTCTAAGTCATATGTAACTCCCTCTCCATCCACACAAGTTATTACAGGACGCTGCTTCAACGTAATCACGAACTCCTCTTCCTGTAACGGAGTTTCATCTATCTGAATCGTTATTGCAGCACCTCCAGTAGGATTCTGTTCTGGAGACGTATAACGGTAAGTTAAATTATAAAGAGTACCAGACTTCAGTTCTGTAAGCTCTGTAGAATTCTCATACTTCTCTCCATTCAACTTAGTTGCACTGAATTTACAAATTAATTTTCTATTATCTTCCGGTAAACTGAAATACCCTTTCTGATCCGCATTAGCTGAAGAGAAAACTAATTCACCTGTAGCAGAGGTTACCGTAACCTGATAGCCGTCTTTGAAAACCTCTTTCAGCGATTCATCCCACGTTATGGCAACCACAGTATTAGCAATACCACAATTTACTTCAACCGTGCTGGTTTCACCTTTACTTATGGTAAAACCTTTTTTCCCCTCAAAAAAACGCTGGTCAAACGAAGCAGCCACAGAATCACCAGCCGTTACTCTGACAGAATACTCTCCACTGACCAAAGAAATAGAAGCGGGAATATTTTCTATTCCCTGATATTTCTGCACCAGACTTTCTCCACGATAAATACGCACTTTACAATTCTGATTCAAGTCGGTCTGCTCTTCATCAGTAATTGTACGCGAAACCACTTCCACTTTATCGGACACATCCACAGAAAGACGTAAACGTCCCTCTGCATCTGCCAATCCGGTATCTTCTTTACAAGCATTCAGGCATAACATAAGGCCAGCCAATGCCATTATATAATATCGCTTCATGATTATACGCTCTTAATCTTTAAGGTTTGTGTAACTTCCAATCCTTTCTGGTCAACCAGACGAATGATAAAGTTATGACTTGCCGCTCCATAAATACCCAGTAACGGAGTAAACTCTGTAATACTGAAAGGAATTGTCTTTTGCCCAATTATTTCACTACCTACAGGGAATCCCAAACTTGCCAATCCTTCTTCAAGATCTCCCGGTTCCGCCAAATCAAAGCTCTTCTTCAGGCCCACATCAGTTAAAACTGCTTCTGTCAATGTCTCAGAATCAATCGTTACATACACATGAGCAATACCATTTGGGGCATTCAGGGTAACTGTCAAAGGCATTTTTCCTTCCAAAGTAGTTGGTATAGATAATACATCATTTTCTATATCAAAAGCAGCACCATTGAAGTCGGTTCCCACAATTGATGGTTTATTCTGTTCGGTATCCCCTCCTTCTCCATCTGTAGGGAAGTCATCGATATCCGGTTCTTGCCCCGGATCCACTCCAATAACTTCATCACTTCCATCCAATGATGAATCAATGCCAATTGACACATTTAAAGAACCTTCTTTAGGGATATCTCCATTTACTGTATCAAATTTATAGCGAATTACATTGTGCACTCCCGCTTTTACATTTTCAAAACGCTGACTATAATCAATCGCTTCACCATCTATTGTTCCTTTCAATGTTACAGTCATCGATATATTTTCAGTACTCGGAGCAGCCAAATAAGCCTTTCTTGTTTCAGAAACAGGAATATCCAAAGAATTTTCTCCAATAGTAACGGTAGTGACCACATCTTCTCCTAACAATCCTTCAAAGTCCTCGTCATATACTACAGTAAACAGCATATTAGCCAAACTGCATGTAATAGTCGGCACTTCAGTCACTTTATCTTTCTGAATATCGAAAGAAGTACTTCCTTTATAATAAGGAGCATCAAATCCGCTAGTCTGCTCAGCCGATGAAGTCACAGTAATAGTATAACTTCCCACTTCCAGTGAAACAATTTCAGGTATTTCTCTATAAACCCATTGTTCTACTTGTTGAGACTGACTATTATATATTGATACAATATATTGACTGAAATCTACTGAAGTTTGTGAACGAGAACCTAAATACACACTGTCCACCTTCAGATTTACATCCATTTTCAGAGAAGATAAGCTCAATTCTCCCTTTCCTCCTACTCCTTCCGTATCCATCATAGACTCATTATGGCAGGCAGTAAAAGTCAGCATATTAATGAGCAATATCAAATAAACGTAAAATATTTTTTTCATATATTTCTATTTTTTATTTATTCGTAAATCAGTTCTATGTTATCAATATAAAGTTGGCTACCTACATATTCTCCATCACTTAAATTACCAAATTTAGGATAAGATAAGTTAGTTTCATTCGAAACCAGACAATCCGGATTAGCCGAAGAGCGGAAAATAACAGAAATAGATGCAGCTTTCTTCACTATACCATAAGTCAACGGTACGACTTCTTTAGTATATTCCGATACATTTCCACTCCGAGTTATTCTTTGAGAAGCAATGTTTTGTCCTTCTGCATCTTTCACCTCTATCTGCACTTCCCAATAGTCTGCTTCATTCTTAGGAACATACTGATAATAGAAAGCAAGTCCTGTAGGTCTCGATGTAAAATCATATCCATATATTGGAGTATGGGTAGACACATCATAACTACCCAAATACAATTCTCCCGGAGTTACATTCTGACTATCTCTACCATCAGCCTGATTATCATGTCCCCATCCAACGGTACGAATCAATGCAGCATAGCTTCCTTCGTAATGATTATCTGTTCTCAACGTACCGGAGTTGGTAGTATAGCAACATCCCACATAAGGGAAGGTAGGGAATCCCAAAAAGGTAGAAGGAGTAGCACCATATTGTGTGGTTGTCTGGTTCACAGTACTCCAACCTTTTGAAGTATTAATACTTTCATTCCATGGATACCACTTATTCCAATATACTTTACTGTTTCCAGATAAATCTGTACCATCTTCTGCAATTTTATTAGAGAACCACTCTTCCATTCCGGCGTTAGGCAACTGTGTTGCCTGTTCTGTAGTAATCTCTAATTCATTGGAATATAAACCTTGGGTATGTGCAGCACGAATAGTATAAGTAGCTCCTGCTGACAATCCCTTAAGAGTAAATTGATTCATTCCATTCAATGAGACATTATCCCATTTTGTCCACACACCGTCCTTTTTATACTGAAATTCAACGGTCTCTGCCGATATTTCCAGAGACTGAGTCAAATCGGTAACTTGCATATCCACTTTAGTAGCCCACACATCTGCCTTACCGTTTTTCAATGAAACCTGAAGTGTAGGAGCTTCTACAGAAATTATACGTTCTATAGCTTTCGCACCATATGCAGCCTTAAACTTCACTCCATTCTCTGTATCAGTCAGCGAATTTGGATATGTCAAAGTCACTGTATACTGATTATCACCATCCGGCTGTACAGAAACATGAGCAGAATCAAAAGGCTTATATATTCCATTTTCATCGTAATAGAACTGTACTTTCGCTACGTCTCCTTCCAATGTCAAAGGGAAAGTTATGACAGAACTTCCATAAGGAACCGATGCCGGCAATTGAACATCGAAGACAATAAGATGAGTCAATACCTTCAAAACCAAGTCTTCTGAAACCTTTGAATACAGATCTGTTGCTTTCAAAGTAAATACATGTTCTTCATCTTGTCCACTTACGCAGTACAAATGAGGAATTACATTCTGAAAATCAATTGTCGCTATCTTATCATGATTTGCTCCCAACCCTCTTGTTGCTAGTCCCAATTCTGCCAACTTCTGCGATTGTTCAGCTGTCAGATTCATTAAATCTACACTTTCAGGCCAACCTTGTGTCTTCAAGGCTTCCGACTGAGTAATTAATTCACATCTAGCTAAACCTGCCGGTGCATTTAGATAAGCTTCCAGTTTTTCTGAAACACTTCCATACTCACTCACTTCTATAGCTGTTCCCGAAGAGAAGCCATAAGGTGTAAAAACAGGAGGAGCCGCACTTAAAGCCTCATCCGATATATTTATATCTACATTTTCTTCAGACAATGGATTATCATTAAAGATAATTTTTAGTGAAGCTGTAGAAGCATCTACATCCATCGTCAACCGATACTCATGCTTTACTTCGGCTGTAAAGTTCTTAGGATTCAATGTAATCTTTTGAGAATTTCCCTGACGAGTTACTTCCAAATACACACTCAAATCACCTGGAACAAAATAAGCCCCTCGAATTTCATCAGACAAATAGCTTACCTTATTTCCCTTAGAAGTATTAATATATGCGCTATAAGAAGAAAAATACGTCTGAAAATCTTCTGTATATGTAATTGATACTTTAGCTTTGTTGATAGAACAAAGAATAGAAGCATCGGTTACTTCATTTTTTTTCACATCTACAGTGGTACTACCCAAATAGCTCAATGCATCAAATCCTTCAGTATCAGCATTCCCATACGATGCTGTTACCGTATAAGTTCCTACATCAACTATTACCGGTTCAAAGTCGGCAAAACGATCCCATGACGAAGAAAAGTCTTCATCTTCGGAAACAATGCTCAAACTAAAATCATTTACATCCGGGGTTTCACCACTTACACTGCCTCTTGACTGCTCTCCCAGTAGACTTTGGTCAGCACTCATACTTACACTAATACGCCCTTTCACAGAACTTGCCGTCTCCTCTTTCGCACAAGAAAATAATCCAAGTAATAGTAAGGACATCAATCCACAATAAGCTTTTTTCATTTTATTTTTTCCCTATACAAACTATAGAATATTCCATTTGCAAAGAAACAGACATTCACAAAAGCAGGAAAGGTCTAATTTTTCTTTTTTTGTTCTAATTTTCATTTTTCATTCCTTCTCAATTACATAATTCTGCAAATTTCACAATATTATTAATCAAATAAATATTCTTTCTTTAAGATTTTAATAGTTCGCAAAGAAAAAGATACCCCCAAACATCAATAATAATATATTATATATCTGGTTTTACTTACACAAACCATATATGAATTTATTTTATCAGACTGCATAAAAAGCATTTTTCTGTTTACCCAAATGGCAAATAAAGAAACCGGACTTTACTCATATCAGGAAAGTCCTTAATAGCATAAATATATGTATAAACAGCAGTTTTATCCAAATCCGGAGAGAAGCAGAAATTAGAATTGTCTTTTTTTTGACAGTTCAACAATGTGGCAGGAATAAAAAGGTAACAATGAATGATAAAAACTTTAACCGACGACGCCGGCTGCACAGCTATCGTTGTTGGCTATACGGCCAACGTAGGCGATTGTGCAGCCGACGTCGTCGATTTCAATCAGCAAACAGAATCATGCGTTTATATTTATGATCATCAATCTTATCTTGATACAGTTTCTCTGTCAAGCACTATCCTATTTCAACAACACCTATTTTTTTCTTCCCATCCATTTTAACAGACAAAGGCTTATCAAAATGTACCCAGCGTATAAACTTAGTTTCTTCTACGGCAGGCATACTGTTCAGAAGTTCCTGATTATACAATCCGTCGTTCATATAGGCATTAATGGTAAAATACCCAACTCCAAACGAAGTAAGATTCTGGAAAAAGTGAGTTCCCTGACTAGGATCAATACGATAATTTGTCAGTCCTGCTTCTACAATGACACGAGCTGCCGATATATTGGGCCATTTCACCGGAATACCCAACCAGGTATCGCTACTTCCCCAACGTCCGGGCCCTACCAGTACATAATGTTTCTCTTCATCCAGAAAACGACGATTCAATTTCTCTATATCATAAGCTATCAACTGATTGTTCGAAGCAGAATAGCCCTCCGTTTTCACATAAATCACATCGTGAATATCATCCATCACACCATGTCCTAACGAATTCTCACTCTTCAGCAATAAGCGCTCTTCGGGTATCAATGTCAGATCTTCTGTTAAATTCGCCTTCATATCTACCATCGGACGAATTTGTAACAAATAGAACGTTCCTGATTTGGTACGAGCATCCAAATTAACTGCAAATTCAATCTCTACCGGACGGCGCATCTCTCCCTGTCCATACTTCTGTACCAACTGAAGAATACGAGCCAACGGGAAGACATCATGTTGCAATATATTGGCAAAAGTAATCAGTTTACGGCCACCCGGATAGATACCATCGCGTATTACCATATCGTAAGGGTCGTAAGTAGAAGCTATATAATTGAGAGAGCCATCGTTCTCTGCCTCTTTTACCGGAAGTTTTAACAGATTAAATCCATCGTCGAGCGAAAAATTATTACCTGTATTTTCCAGATCAAGTGCATAAAAACGTGTCTGTGTTTCACGTAATGCCATTTCCATTTCACTTGTCTGCAGCACCTTGTCCGGATGATAAGGACATACGCGAAGAGTCAAACCGCCATCTACGATATATTTACCTAATCCCAATGCCAGACTCACTGTACCTTCTTCTGCCTGTTCATCGTTTATCGGATAATAATTAATGGAACGAGCCACACCTGAAATTGAAGGATAATAACGGCTGCCATACTGTGTTCCGACTACCTCCTGCAAGATTACAGCCATTTTTTCCTGGTCGATTACATTCCGTGTAGCCTGCATATAAGCTTTACTATCTTTATAATAGACGGATGCATATACCCCCTTAATGGCATCACTTAACATACGAAGCATTTCATACTTATCTTCCAGATAAGGTATCATATAAGTGGAATAAATGCCAGCAAAAGGTTGGTAATGCGAATCTTCCAACAAGCTGGACGAGCGGATGGCAATTGGCGCCTTTACAACCTCAAAGAACGCAAAAAAGTCCTCTACCAATCTGTCCGGCAGCTTTGCACGGAGAAAAGCGCGAAGAATGGTTTCATCGTCTGCATCACTCAAGGCCAGCTGGTACAGATTATTCATATCCATAAATTCATCGAAGATATCTGTACACAGTACCACCGTTTTCGGAATAACTACCGTTGCATTTTCAAATTCCTCGAATTCGGCATGACGCTTCACCATATTATCAATGAAGGCAAGTCCTCTTCCTTTTCCCCCCAATGAGCCGTCGCCAATACGCGCAAAATTGGAATAACGGTCGAAACGGTCACGCTGGAATACAGCCACAACTCCCTGATTCTTCATCTTCCGGTATTTCACAATCGCTTCAAAGATGATTTTACGATGTGCATCAATATCTTGTAAAGATTCCCAAGTAACCTGTTTCAAAAATTCAGCTACAGGAAAGATTGCTCTTGAATACAACCAGCGCGATACATGATTACGAGTAATATGATATAATAAGGAGTCAGCAGGAATAGAATAGATGACATTCTGAAGTTCTTTCAGATTATGTACCCGTACTACTTCTTCCATGGTTTGGGGATTTAAGAAAATAAAATCACCAAAACCGAAGCTTGCAGACACGGCTTCCCTCAAATCGACATCCATTTTCTTCGAATTCTTATCGATAAACTGCACATCCAATTCATTGGCATAGCTTCTGTTTTCTTCTTCTGCCGACTGTAGGATAAGAGGTACAAAAGGATCGTAGCGACGGATTTCTGTCAACAGTTTGACACCAGCCAACGGGTCGTCCACTCCTTCATGCGGGAATCGGGCATCCGATATGATACCCAACGTATTGTTACTGTATTTTTTATAGAGCCCCATCGCTTCCTCGTAAGAACGGGCCAACACAATCTTAGGACGTCCACGCATACGAAGTGTACGCTGATGTTCGTTCAAGGCTTCGGTTGCAAATTCCTGACTTTGGCGGAGTACGAACTTATAAAGATTAGGAAGGACGGATGAATAAAAACGAATAGAGTCCTCCACTAACATGATCATCTGGACTCCTACCTCCTTGATGTCATGTTCCAAATTCATCTTATCTTCAATCAGCTTGATGATGGATACCAATAAATCGGTATTTCCCAACCAGCAAAATACATATTCAAAAATACTAAGATCTTCACTTGCCATACGTTGGGTAATGCCATGCGAAAATGGAGTCAGAACGACAAGTGGAATTTTAGGATACTTCTCCTTTATCTGTCTGGCAATATCAAAAGTATCACTATTATCCGAACCCGGCATACAAATAACCAAATCAAACATCGTTATTCCCAACTGCTTCCAAGCATCTTCCTCTGTCGATACTTGAGTAAAACGGGGAGGATATCGAAGACTGAGATTCATGTATTCTATAAAAATCTTTTCATCGATACGTCCATCATCCTCCAACATAAATGCATCATAGGGGTTTGCCACCAACAAAACATTGAATATGCGTTTTGTCATTAAGTTCACAAACTGTGTATCTTTAAAATAAAGCTGGTTTAATTTTAATTTGCTAAGCATAGTACACTCTGATTTAGACTCTATTCTGCTAACAAATCTACATAATTCTCCCGATTCATACAACCTATGACTCAGACTTTCATCGTTATCGAATACTTTTAATCACTCGTCACTCGATTTCATAGATGACAACAAGATGTCATTAATAACTTTTTATTGTTATAAACGAGAAAAAGAGTGAAAAACATTTTGAAGATATACAGAAAAGCATATCTTTGCAGATACAAAAGATTTCTTTTTGTCAGACCTTAAACTATATAATTATGGATATCAATCAAATTATGGCTTCCTTGGAAGCTAAACATCCAGGTGAATCTGAGTACTTGCAAGCAGTAAGAGAAGTTTTGCTTTCCATTCAAGATGTATACAACCAACATCCGGAATTCGAAAAAGCTTCGCTGATTGAACGCCTTGTCGAACCAGACCGTATCATCACATTCCGTGTTCCTTGGGTAGATGACAAAGGAAAAGTACAAGTCAATTTAGGTTATCGTGTGCAATTCAACAATGCGATTGGCCCATACAAAGGTGGTATCCGTTTTCACGCTTCTGTAAACCTTTCTATCCTAAAATTTTTAGGATTTGAACAAACTTTCAAAAACGCCCTTACTACATTACCAATGGGAGGAGGAAAAGGTGGTTCCGACTTCTCTCCTCGTGGTAAAAGCGATGCAGAAGTGATGCGCTTCTGTCAGGCCTTTATGCTGGAATTGTGGCGTCATGTAGGTCCGGACATGGATGTCCCAGCAGGAGACATTGGTGTAGGTGGACGTGAAGTGGGCTACATGTTTGGTATGTATAAAAAACTGACTCATGAATTTACCGGAACATTTACCGGAAAAGGGTTGGAGTTTGGTGGTTCACTTATCCGTCCGGAAGCTACCGGATTCGGAGGTCTGTACTTCGTGAAACATATGCTCGACAAGAAAAATATCGATATAAAAGGTAAAACTGTAGCAATCTCTGGTTTTGGAAACGTAGCATGGGGAGCAGCAACAAAAGCAACTCAACTGGGTGCCAAAGTGGTGACAATCTCCGGACCGGATGGATACATATACGATCCGGATGGTATCAGTGGAGAAAAAATCGACTATATGCTTGAATTACGTGCTTCAGGCAACGACATCGTAGCCCCGTATGCAGAGCGTTATCCTAACGCAACATTTGTAGAAGGACGCCGCCCATGGGAAGTAAAAGTAGATATAGCGCTTCCTTGTGCAACTCAGAATGAACTAAATGGTGAAGATGCACGTCATCTGATAGACAATCAGGTTCTCTGTGTCGGTGAAATATCCAACATGGGTTGTACTCCTGAAGCTATAGACTCCTTCATTGAACATAAAATTATGTATGCTCCTGGCAAGGCTGTAAATGCAGGAGGTGTAGCGACTTCCGGACTGGAAATGAGCCAGAATGCAATGCATTTAAGTTGGAGTGCACAGGAAGTAGACGAAAAACTACATCAAATCATGCATAATATTCATGAACAATGTGTGAAATACGGAACAGAAACTGATGGTTACATAAATTATGTAAAAGGAGCAAACATTGCAGGTTTCATGAAAGTAGCCCATGCAATGATGGCTCAAGGAATTGTGTAACAATAAAATATCTCGTTTAGTTGTATTTGTATTGCAAACAACGTTGCTTGCCTGTGACAGGTGGGCAACGTTTTTTATTGTTTCACTGGTATAATAAAGACAAACCATTGCGTTATATACAGAAAAATAGCGCATAATGAAAACAATATTTATAACACTCCTCTTTTCAATACTTTTTGCTGGTTGTACTACCGAAAGCCCTCATCACTCCAAAGAATATCCAGTCATTATACAAGGTAAGTTATGTAACACCTTCTTTTCTGAAAAATCACGTACGGTTTCCTCGGAACAATCTCTTCCTGAACTAAGCACTATTTCATTTTTCAGTTCTGGAGGACTATATGTAGATGGTAGTATATTAACCTATTCAGGTACAAACTGGCAAGGAGAACTCCCCAAGAAATGGGAAGAAGAAATCCCAGCCTATATTCTCGCTTATCATCCTCCCGTGTTATCCGATAATCAATCTATCTATAATGAAAAAGAAGAATTACAGGATATTCTTATTGCACAGCAAACTATCCCCTATGGACAACCTATTCAACTGTCGTTTAATCACTTGTTTTCACAAATTTCATTTTCTGTAAGTCCAGAACTTAATCAAACTTTGGAAAAAATAGAATTTACTCCCTCTGTGAGTATTTCTTATATAAATCCAGAAACCTCAGAAATTACCTACGATAATCAAATAAAACACACCATCTTTTTTGAACAAAAAGAAGATGGCATTTATTCTTTCATTATTCCACCATACGATAATCTATCTATTGATATCACATTAGTCACCCTCGAAGGACGTATACAAACCACACTTCCCAGCCACTCTTTTAGCAGCGGATATTCCTACAATTGCCTAATAAAGACAACAGAAGGCAATATTGGTATCTACACCCCCGAAGATTTCATTGCTTTTACGCAATTAATCAACGGAAATGAATACAAAGGTCGCAGTCTTGAAGAATTTGGCACAACCCAAAACGGAGTGACAACTTACTATTTACAGAACGATCTGACTTTCAGTGAGGCACAATGCGCAGAGCTTCTTGACATAGGATGGATTAAGACAGGTGGACATGAACTTGGCTTCAAAGATATATTCGACGGTCAGAACCACACTTTAAGCAATATCATATTAAGTACATTTACTTATCGTTTACGCACCGGATTATTTGGCTTCATCGATGAAACCGGAGTGATAAAAAACTTGCACTTATCACAGATTTCGTATTCATCGTTAAAAAACAAATGCTCCATGACGGGACTTTTATGTGGGGAAAACAGAGGCCTAATTGATGGTTGCAGAGTCACTAATAGCCTCTTTAATACAACTAAATCTACAACATCAGGAGGCATCGCAGGAATCAACAAAGGATTTATCATCAACTGCTCTGTAGAACAAACGGAATTTTCTTTCGAAGACGGTTCTTACGGAGGAATCTCAAACATAAATATGAAAGGAATATTGAATTGTTTTACAGAACAATGTTCTTATAAAGAAGCTGCAAATGGAGCAGGAATATGTAATGAACAAAGGGACGGAGGATATATAGAAAACTGTTTTACGCATAACAACAATTACCCCAAAGCATATGGTGCTTTAATTTACAAAGGAAATGGAGGACGTATTTCAAAAAGTTATTATCCAAATACTGTAAAAGCAATAGGTTCGGGACAAATAGAAAATGAAAATATATTTTCTTATAATCCGACAACTTATATAACTACAGATAACAACCAATCTCTGCTCGATTTATTGAACCAATGGATAGATAATGAAGGTATATCAAAATATCCCAGCCTCTCCTTTTATCATTGGAAACAAGGAGATAACTCTTTAATTATCCATATCAGACCATAACAGATAATATTTTTTTAGCAATACATTCTCCCATGTTCACAAATTAGTTGTATTTTTGCTCAAAATAGTGTTTTCATGGAAAAGAATAAAAAATTCATCATTGCAATAGCTGCTTTAATAGGCGTTATCGGTATTATTTCATTCTTGGCATTCAACGAATTCCGCAAGAATAAAGAAATGACAGAACTCTTTGCTATAGAAAAAGAGGAAATGGAAAATGAATACAATACGTTCGCAACCCAATACGATGAACTTCAAATACAAATCAGCAACGACTCTTTGCGCGAAAAATTGGAAAGTGAAAAGTTGAAAACCCAGCGCTTACTGGAAGAATTGCGCCAAGTAAAAAGTAGCAACGCTGCCGAAATTATGCGTTTGAAAAAAGAACTGAAGACAGTACGTGCCGTATTAAGAAGCTATGTAATGCAGATAGACTCTTTGAATAAAATAAACGAAGCCTTAACTAAGGAAAATCAAGAAGTCAAGACCAAATACAGTGCTGCAACTGTACAAATCAGTAATCTGGCTGCAGAAAAGAAAAACCTGAACGAAAAAGTATCTTTAGCGGCTCAGCTCGATGCAACCAACATTGTAGTCACCCCGATGAATAAACGAGGTAAAAAAGCTAAAAAAGTAAAAGACGTAAAGAAAATCGCCATTACCTTTACTATTGTAAAAAATATCACAGCAGAAACAGGTAACAAAACTCTATATTTACGTATAGCAAAACCGGACAATGACATCCTAACTAAAGGGAATACTACATTCTCTTACGAAGACAGGAATATTTCATATTCTATAAAAAAATACATTGAGTATACCGGAGAAGAACAAAGTGTAACTGTATATTGGGATGTAGAGGAATTCCTTCCAGCAGGTACATACAATGTATATATCTTTGCTGATGGAAATATGATTGGACAGAATTCATTTCAAATGCGCTAAATAGCATGAAAAAATATCCTATTTATCTTTTAATCAGTCTTCTTTTGCCATCCGTTTTTTTAGGTTCGTGCGGAGAAGATCGCTCAGGAGAGTATTATGCGCTGATTGCTGCCAAAACATGGATTTATGAAACCATGCAGCAGAATTATTTATTTTATGAAGATCTGCCGGCAGAAGATAATATTGATTTTTTCAAAAAACCTCAAGAGTTTTTGTCTTCCGTCGTATCTGACAAAGATAAAAAAGGTTCTGTCATTTTCTCACATATAGATTCTGTTTACCAAAGATCAAGAGTAGAAACAACATCACCTTCTTTTGGATTAGAAGGTACAATAATACGTTTGGAAGATGGGACTAATGCAGTCCGTATCTTATATGTACAGGATCAGTCTCCTGCTAAAGAAGCAGGTTTAAAACGAGGAAGCTGTGTTATTGCTGTAGATAGTCAGAAAATTACCAACAGTAATTACAGCCAATACTTTCAGTACCCTACCCAGTCTTATCGATATATGCTGATTACTCCCCATACGGCAACAGGAGAAAACGATAAGCAAGTTTATGATACTTGCGAAGTACAAATGCCAGCCCCACGTATCGTAGACCAACCAAGCGTCTTCCTAACTAAAAACATAACCACAGAAGGAGGACGAAAAGCATTTTATATCTTATACAACAGTTTCGAAACCGAAGAAGAAGATAAACTAAAAAGTGCATTTGCAGAGGGTATGAGTACATCTCCCAATGATGTAATTTTAGACCTTCGATACAATCCAGGTGGATATGTATCTACAGCCGTATTACTCAGTAGCATGTTGGCACCATCTAGTGCAAGTGGACAAACATGCCTAAAGCTGATATACAATAACAAAATCAATAAAGAAGAAACGATTCCGTTTCAAGAGGGTATAACAGGTTACAATTATGGAAACCTATATATCATTACTTCAGGAAATACGGCATCTGCATCAGAAATGGTCATCAATTGTCTCCGACCTTATTTAGGAGATAAACTCATTCAGGTAGGAGAAGCAACATTCGGAAAAAATGTAGCGCAAAGTCTCTTTACTACTCCCGAATACCCCGAACTGGAGTTTTGGTTGACAACGGCTTATCTTAGTAACTCAAAAGGAGAATATGACTATTTTACCAGCGGCTTGACTCCTGCACACCAAGTGGCAGAAAATCCTGCAGAGAAATTGGGGGAACTGGGTACACCGCAAGATACCTTGCTTTATTCTGTAATGTATCACATGGATCACCACTCATTTCCACAACCACCGCAGCCGGAACAACCAACCACTTCCAATAAAAAGAGCAGGGTAATCTACAATCCGATTGCTTCGAAAGTAAAATACAACAAACTCCCCTAAACAGATAATACACATATTCCCTTTAAGACAGATTCTATATTTGAAAAACTGTCTTAAAGGGAATATTTAAATAAGGTTGTTTCAACAATCTTTTCAACCTTTTGCCTTGGTAATTTGTTAGAATAGCGATATATTTGCAATATTGCATAAGCAACTAAACATTAAAGCTAAATTGGCAATGAAAAGATTTACAAGCTTCCTACTCCTATCTCTGTTCACCGTAGGTACATATGCCCAACGGATACTTAATCTGGACAGTTGCCGAGCCCTAGCTCTTACAAACAACAAAGAATTACGGATCGGCCAAGAAAAAATAAATGCTGCACACTATCAACGTAAAGCGGCATTTACCAATTATTTGCCCAAGATTGATGTAATGGGCACATACATGCATACACAAAAGGAAATTTCCTTACTGAGTGACGATCAAAAACAATCTATCAGCCACATTGGGACCTCTACTTCTGCTGCCTTAAAAGAAATGGCAGCCAATAATCCTATATTATCCACATTACTCCCGGCACTTCAACCATTGGAAGGAGGTTTGAACAGTATGGGGCAAGGCCTGGTCGATGCACTTCGCACAGATACAAGAAATCTATATGCAGGTACAGCTACCCTTACCCAACCACTCTTTATGGGAGGTAAAATCATAGCGTATAATAAAATTACCAAATATGCCGAACAACTTGCCCGCTCACAACATGCCACAGGCATGCAAGAGGTCATTCTGAATACAGACCAAGCCTATTGGCAAGTGATTTCACTCACCAACAAGAAAAAACTGGCAGAAAGTTTTCTTAAGTTGGTGCAAAAGCTGGATGAAGATGTAGATAAAATGGTAACCGAGGGAGTAGCCACCAAAGCCGACGGTCTTAGTGTGAAAGTAAAAGTCAATGAAGCAGAAATGACACTTACTCAGGTAGACAATGGATTAAGTTTATCAAAAATGTTACTTTGTCAGTTATGCGGTCTACCCTTAGACACTGATTTGCAACTGGCCGACCAAAATATGGAAAATTTAGCCTTACCTGCAACCTATACAGAAAGCAATATCGATTTAGCATTGGCCAACCGTGAAGAATTGAAAAGTCTGGAGTTAGCCAGCAAAATCTATCAACAAAAAGTAAACGTTGCACGTTCGGAATTTCTTCCCACAGTAGGCTTAACAGCCAACTATCTCGTCAGCAATCCCTCTTTACTCAACGGATTTGAAAACAAGTTCAGAGGTATGTGGGGAATCGGAGTCGTAGTTAAAATTCCAGTATTCCATTGGGGAGAGGGAATTTATAAAGTAAAAGCAGCCAAAGCTGAAGCCAACATTGCCCGATATCAGCTTGAAGACGTGAAAGAAAAAGTAGAATTACAAGTTACCCAAAGTTCTTACAAGGTTAACGAAGCAGCTAAAAAACTGGCTATGGCCGAAAAGAATATGGAAAAAGCAGAAGAAAATCTACGATATGCAACTTTAGGCTTCAAGGAAGGAGTAATACCAACCAGCAATGTATTGGAAGCACAAACAGCATGGCTTTCTGCACAATCTGGTAAAATTGATGCACAGATAGACTTAAAAATGAGTGAGATTTACTTAAACAAATCAATGGGAACATTAAAATAAAAACAATATGGCTGAAAAAACTCAACGCAGCAACATAATGCTGGCATTTTTTACATTAGCAGCAGTAATCATACTTGTTAGCATCATCGGATTTCTGACTTTAGGTAAAGGCACAGAAATCATACAAGGACAAGCAGAAGCAACAGAATACCGTGTTTCAAGCAAAGTACCTGGACGTATTCTGAAATTTTTGGTCAGCGAAGGAGATAATGTACGTGCCGGAGATACTTTGGCGATTCTTGAAGCGCCCGATGTATTAGCTAAATTGACACAGGCACAGGCAGCCGAACAGGCAGCTATTGCATTAAACGAAAAAGCAGAACGAGGTACACGTGCCGAGCAATTACAGGCAGCCTACGAAATGTGGCAAAAAGCAAAAGCCGGACTTGAAATTGCAGAAAAATCATACAACCGTGTCAACCGATTGTTCGAAAGTGGAGTCATGTCTGCACAGAAACGAGATGAAGCCAAGGCTCAATATGATGCAATGGTAGCCACAGAACGGGCAGCCAAAGCACAATATACCATGGCCAAAAACGGTGCACAAAGAGAAGACAAAGCAATGGCTGCCGCTCAGGTAGAGCGCGCCAAAGGAGCAGTTGCAGAAGTTTCCTCTTATATTGAAGAAACCGTTTTGATAGCTTCTGCCGATGGAGAAGTAACTGAAATATTCCCTAAAGTAGGAGAATTGGTTGGAACAGGTGCCCCCATCATGAATGTAGCACAGCTTAATGACATGTGGGTTACCTTCAATGTCCGTGAAGATTTCCTGAAAGACTTTACCGTAGGCGGAGAAATCAAAGCCTACATTCCGGCTTTGGAAAAAGAAGCAACATTCAAAGTTACCTATATGAAAGATTTAGGTACATACGCTGCCTGGAAAGCAACCAAAACTACCGGACAATTCGATTTGAAGACTTTTGAAGTAAAAGCCAAACCAGTACAAGCTGTAGAAAACCTGCGTCCGGGTATGTCGGCTATTATAGAAAAATAAATAGAATTATATGGCTATAACCATTCATAAACGTATACTTTTGATTGCAAAGCGTGAAGTTTTCCGCATTGCAAGCAAGCCCATGTACCTCTTCTGCATGGTGATAGCGCCGATATTTTGTTATCTGTTCTTCACCACACTGATGGGAAAAGGTCTGCCGACCAATCTGCCGGCAGGAGTAGTCGATCTAGATAACACCGCTACAACCCGAAACATCATACGGAATCTTGATGCGTTCCAACAGACAGAAATCGTTGCGCATTATGCAAGTTTCGAAGAAGCTCGTAAGGCTATACAGCGAGGAGAAATCTACTCGTTTTACTACATCCCTAAAGGAACCACAGAGGAAGCATTGTCCAGCAGACAACCTAAGGTTTCTTTTTACATCAACTATTCGTATCTGATAGCCGGTTCATTAGCCTATAAAGACCAGCGAACCATGTCGGAACTGGCGGGAGCTGCAATTGGACAAGCAACCTTATTGGCACGCGGAGCTACAGAAAATCAGGCAATTGCTTTTCTTCAGCCCATTGTAATCGATACTCATGCCCTAAATAATCCGTGGCTTAATTATTCTGTATATTTGTGCAACACTTTACTGCCGGGAGTGTTGATGCTACTTATTTTCTTAACCACAACTTATACATTAGGAGTGGAAATAAAAGAAAACACAGCCAATCAACTAATGAAAATGGCCGATAATTCAATTGTCACTGCTGTAGTTGGAAAGTTATTGCCACAGACGATTATATTTTTTATTTCGGTCAGTTTCTATAATGCCTATCTGTACGGTTTCCTGCACTATCCCTGCCACAGCGGTATTCTTCCCATGCTCCTTGCCGGATTGCTGATGGTATTAGCCTCACAAGCCGTGGGAGTCTTCTTTTTCGGCTTGTTTGGAAGTATGCGCCTTGCTCTCAGCGCATCCTCTCTATGGGGAGTATTATCTTTCTCCATTTCCGGATTCTCATTTCCGGTAATGGCAATGCATCCTACTTTACAGGCATTAAGCAACCTGTTTCCACTGCGACATTATTTTCTGATTTATGTCGACCTGGCTTTAAATGGATACCCAATGGTATATGCATGGCATTCTATCGTGGCTCTATTGCTGTTCATGCTTTTACCTTTCTTTGTTCTGAAAAAGCTGCGCACAGCCATGTTGCATTATGTCTATATCCCCTAAAATTTATATTTCATGAAGAATCATTCTCTACTACATACCATCAGAGAAGGCCTTGCCGGACTATTTCATATCTGTCGGGAGGAACTGAAAAATACCATCAAAGATCAGGGAGTCTTGATTTTCTTTATTCTTGTTCCGATAGCTTATCCACTGGTATATGCTTTCATCTATACCAACGAAGTAGTACGTGAAGTACCTGCAGCCGTTGTCGATACAGACCGCTCGGCACAGAGCCGTGAATTTTTACGTAAAGTAGATGCCACGGCCGACGTACATATCGTATCATACTGTGCCGACATGGAGGAAGCCAAGCAATTACTGAAAAACGGAAAAGTATACGGAGTAATTTATATTCCTGAAAGCTTTAGTCATGATCTTGCAAAAGGAATCCAGACCCATGTAAGTTTATATTGCGACATGAGTGGTATGCTTTATTACAAAGCTTTGTTAGTAGCTTCCACCGATGTATCTCTACACATGGGAAAAGAAATACAGATACAACGTTTAGGAAACACTACTGACAGACAAGATGAAATCAGCACTACCCCCATAGCCTATCAGGAAGTTTCTCTGTTTAATACGCAAAACGGCTTTGCCAGTTTTCTGATTCCGGCTGTACTGATTCTTATCATACAGCAAACCCTGTTGTTGGGCGTCGGGTTATCTGCCGGAACTGCCCGCGAAAAGAACAGCTTCCGTCATCTTGTTCCGTTCAACAGAGAATATCGGGGAACATTACGTATTGTATTAGGAAAATCGATAGCCTACCTGCTGGTTTATGCAGTAGTTTCGGCCTATATATTGTGTGCAGTACCCTATATGTTCAGCCTCATCCAACTGGCAGAACCTGCTACCCTACTGGCATTCACACTACCGTACGTATTGGCATGTATCTTCTTTGCCATGACTTGCTCCGTATTCATACATCACCGCGAATCGTGCATGATGATTTATGTATTCACCTCTGTTCCTCTCCTCTTTATTTCAGGAATATCGTGGCCCGGAGCCGCCATTCCTAAATTTTGGGAAATCATTTCATGGATTTTCCCTTCTACCTTTGGTATCAGAGGATTTGTAGGCATCAATTCTATGGGAGCCACTTTACAAGAAATTCAGTCAGATTATTTCGCCTTATGGATACAAACCGGTGTCTATTTCATTACCGCCTGCATTGTATACCGCCGGCAGATACTCTTAAGCCGGCATAAAGCCCTGGCAAGACTACAACAATACCGGAAACGTAAAAAATAAGACCTTAGCCAGACATAAGCTCTCTTATGTCTGGCTTTTATTTTTATTAACAAATGAGTCTTAGTAAATAGGAAGGAATAGCGTAGCTTTGCAATAAATATTATGCAACAATCTATGAGACTATCTATACTTCTGTTTTTTATCTGTAGTGTTACCTTATTACAAGCCATACCAGCTCCCAGCGAAAAGACCAGCTTCCGCATAACGATACTCAAGTCGAGTGGAGAACCCCAGCCCGGCATTGTATTGAAAATAAAAAATAAGACTTTGGAATACAGAGGAAATGCAGAAGGAGTTATCTCTTTCGAATATGATGTGAATTCCAGTTTTTATCGCACGGCAGAATTGTACCTTCCTACTGACATGGAGACAATCCAGTCTTCTTTCTTACTGACTGAAGCCGTAGCCGACACAACACTGTACATAGACAGTCCGGAAGAAATTGCAGTATTACAGCAGGCAGGTACAACTTTTCCTATAGAAGGTCTGATAAGTACAGCCAATGGAGAACCTCTTACCGGAGCAACTGTCAGCATACAGGGCACAGGACGCACTGTACAAAGTGACGAAATAGGCCTTTTTCACATCGAAGCAGATTACAACCATCCTATTGTGATTCGCGCCAAAGGAATGGAAACCCTTTCATTGGAAATTACCCGTTTTCTGCAGTTTGGTGAAGAACCTCTTCCTATCGTCATGCCTAAAAAAGGCTCCGACCGCATCTATCGAAGTGTAGAGCAAATGCCGCGTTTTCCGGGAGGCATGAAGGCAATGAGAAACTACATCAACCGAAATCTGCAATATCCCAAACAAGCCCAAAATGCAGGTATTGAAGGAGTAGTCGGGGTACAATTCATTGTAGAGAAAAACGGAGAAATTACTGATCCGATTATTGTACGCCATTTAAACGATGAACTGGACGAAGCAGCTTTACATCTGATACGTACCATGCCCCGATGGATTGCCGGGAAAGATCATGGCACCCCCGTACGATGCAAGTATTCTATTCCCATCCAGTTTAAACTACCTAAAAAAGAACCTGTTGTAGCTGGTTCTACAGGCGTAGATAAAACTCAAAAAACAACTTCCAGCCAAGAAGTTGCAAAAGAGATATTACCTGTAGCTTTGCAAAAAGCGCTTCCCATCAATCTGCTGCCTGATTTGAATATTGAATGGACAGAATATTTCCGCCCCCAAGCTATTGAACTGTCCTGGCCGCATGCACTCAAGTCGAAAAAAGGAAAGCCCGCCGCTAATCAAAGTGATACAGAAGATTAATCAGTTCGAATACAACCACATAAAGTATTTATTCCTATACTGATTTGTAACCGACGACGTCGGCTCTATATTTAACGGCATCGATTATAAAAACAACGACGTCGATTGTAGAGCCGACGTCGTCGGTTATACTACATATCCAGTAAAAAACTTTATCCCAAACAGTAATTTATACGACTTAAACAACCGTTTTTTCCAACAAAATACCGACATTTGCAACAAACAGATATGAATTACCGATATGTTACGTAAAATCAGAATCGCGTTTGCAGTCGTATTTTTTACGTGAGTTCGGGATAAGAAAGTATCTTTAAAAGATGGTAATCACTGAATTATTTTGTATATTTAAGTCTGACAAA